>Ga0123337_10003079_pt1 | contig 18172 bp, 18 predicted proteins | sample frozenSSSSmetaG_FD_89792 | JGI IMG/M metagenome (GOLD analysis project Ga0123337, IMG submission 89792) | Glacier valley bacterial and archeal communities from Borup Fiord, Nunavut, Canada, to study Microbial Dark Matter (Phase II) -... | ecosystem: Environmental > Aquatic > Freshwater > Ice >... | reverse complement strand
CGGGTTGGCCAGGTGCAGGCGGATGCCGGTGATCTTGCCCAGGGCGTTTTCGGCGAGAAGGGCTTTTACCTGGGAAAAGCGCGGCAGGCAGCGGCGGTAGTAGGCGGCGAAGACCGGCCGGCGCGCTTCGCGAAAAGCGGTGAGGATTGCGTCGCACTCCGTCGTGTTGCGGGCGAAAGGTTTTTCGATGTAGGCGGGTTTGCCGACCGCGGCGGCGAGGAGGGCGCCTTCGAGGTGTGCGCCGGGAGGCGTGGCGACGTAAACGGCGTCGACCTCGGGATCGGCGACGAGGGCGCGGGCGTCGTCATACCAGCGCGGCACGCCGTGACGGCGGGCGTAATCGGCCGCCTTGGCCCCGTCGCGGCGCATGACCGCGACGAGCTGGGAGCCGGAAGCTTTTTGCAGCGCGGGGCCGCTTTTGATCTCGGTGACGTCTCCGCAGCCGATGATGCCCCAGCGGATGAGGGAAGGGGGTGGCGTTGATCCTGACATGGCAGGTCACAATGAAACCCGAGCCGGGCTTCGCAAGGCTCGCGGTGGAGCGGTGCGAACGTTCGGAGCAGATTCCCGGCTACCGCAAGCGAGGCGGCACAGTCCAGATCAGGGCGTGAGCGCGGGGACCGGTTGTTGAGCCTTGTGACCGGGCCAGAAGGAGAGGTCGTTGGTCACGACGTAAACAACCATGGCCAGTAAAATGAAGCAGGCGGCCACCCAGAAAAACGGGTTGTGGTGAATGGGCTTTCGCGCGGAACGGTGAGGGGGATGCTCGAGCTTGTTATGGGACATGGGCACGGATGAGGACATCGCCGGGCGGCCAAGGAAATGATTATCTTTGGCCGGATGATGCAGGACTAACCCGCCAGCAGGGTTAGCAGGTCGTCGGGGTGCGTGGCTTCGCGCTCTGACTTGAGGTATTTTTGCTGCTGGTGCGTGAGCACCACGAGCTTCACGGCGTGCCCGTCGGTATCTTTGATGAAGAACTCATCGGCACCGCCTTCGATGGCGGCGATGGCGGCGGCTTGGGAGAGTTTCCAGCGCGTGCGGTCGGCGTTGACGCCTCCGATGGAGTCGATTCGTTCGAGAGGATCGTGGCTGTAAGAACGGGTGATCGTGGAGACCGCACGTAGGCGATAGGGTTTGGCCATGGGAAAGGGTGTGGATTCGGGTTGTTACGCGGCGTTGCCGGTTACCATAGTCCCGCTGTTCCCCAATAGCGACTGATTAGGCGTTGCCTGGGAAAAGCCGGCCGACCGCCTCGCGGCGATAATCAAAAATGCGTCGCAGCGTTCGGCGGACCCAAAGGGCATGAACGAGATCGCCGAGCGGGCCGAAAGGCAGGGCGTAGGTTACGCGATCAATCATTTGCACGCCTCCCTCGTAGGCGGAAAAATGGTGTTCGTGATACCAAAGGCGGTAGGGGCCGCCGCGCTGTTCATCGACGAAGAAGCGGCCTTCGCGCACGTGGCGGATTTCGGTGAGCCAGTTCACGCGGACTCCAGGAGCGACGCGGATGCGGTAGGTGATGAGCTGGCCTGCGTGCATGGGAGCGGGAGAGCCGAGGATTTCAAAGTGCATCTCCGGAGGTGTGAGGGCGTTTAGATTTTCCGGGGCGGAAAAATAGGCCCAGACATGCTCAAGTGAGGCGGGGATAAATTGGGTGCACTCCAGCGTGTGGATCATGGCACGAAAGGGAGCGTGCTTTAGGCGGTCGTCAAACGACCTTTGTGAAATGCATGCCGAGGCGTGGCCGTGTGTCCAAGACCGATCGACGAGAGGTGAAAAACCGACGGACGGGTTTCTGCACTTGCCGCTTCGCCGAAAAAGACGTGTTTCGCGGTATCCCCTGCCATGTCCAACCATACTCTCGTCGATCTCGGCGCACCGGTCGTTCCCTTTAACCGTTTTTTTCAGCGTGGCGTCGGCTCCTGCCATGCCTACCTGACGCTGCGCGAGGATCTGCGCGAGCACGTGCGGCTGGCGCAGAAGGAAATCGGCTTCGGCGGTATCCGCTTTCACGGGATTTTCACCGAATATGTGGGCGTGATCCACAACGGCGAGGACGCCGACGGTCCGAAGCTCAATTTTCAGAATGCCACGAAAATCTACGAGTTCTTCGTGGGGCAGGGGATGAAGCCGTTCGTGGAATTGGGTTTTATGCCCGTGCGGCTGGCGAGTGGTCCGCAGACGATTTTTGATTACCGCGGCAACATCACGCCGCCGAAGGATTGGGCTCAGTGGTCGCGGTTGGTGAAGCGCTTCGTGGCGCATCTGGTCGGCCACTTTGGCATCGAGGAGGTGCTGACGTGGCATTTCGAAGTCTGGAACGAGCCCGATCTACACAACACGTTTTGGACGGGGACCATGGAGGACTATTTCAAGCTCTACGCCGAGACGGCGCACGCGGTGAAATCGGTGGATGCACGGTTGCGCGTGGGTGGTCCGGCGACGTCGAAGACGATGTGGGTGTCGGATCTGTTGAAGTTCTGCGAGGAGCAGAAGGTGCCGCTCGATTTCATCTCCACGCATCACTACTGCGTGGACGCCGATCTGGTGCGAGGCGTGCCGGAGGGGCCGATGTATTATCGCGGCATGAAGGGAATGGTCGGCGACGTGGACCGCGTGCGCGCGCAGATCGCGGAGTCGGCGTTTCCGAAGGCGGAGCTGCATTTCACAGAGTGGAATTCGTGTCCGGCGCACGAGGATGTTTACGGGAAGGACACGTCGTTCACGGCGGTGTTTGCGCTTCAGACCCTCAAGGACGTGTCCGGCAAGGTGGACTCCTATATGTGGTGGACGGTGAGTGATATTTTTGAGGAAACCGGGATCAGCCTGAAGCCGTTCACGGGCAAATACGGGCTGGTGAACCAGCACGGCATCAAGAAGCCGGTCTTCCATGCGTTCAGCTGGCTGGCGAAGTTGTATGATGCGGAGTTGCCGCCGGGGCATGGATCGGCCCGCGCCACACGCTCGACGGCTGGCGACGTGCGTCTGCTGACGTGGAATCTGCCCGAGGTGATCGAGACGGATCTCGGCGGCGGCGATTGGAAGATCAAGGGAGAGACGCGAGCGGACAGCTTTGTGCTCAAGGGGCTGAGCGGACGTTATCGCGTGCGTGTCTGGACCGTTGATAACGAGCGCGGCAATGCGTTACACGCCTGGCGCGCGATGGGATCGCCGGACTATCCGAAGGCGGCGCAGATCGAGACCTTGCGAGCGGAAGCGGAGCCGGTGCTGCTGCGCGATGAGACGCTCACGATTGAAGGCGAGTTTACGATCAAGCAGGCGGTGGCGCCGTGCGCGCTGGTGTTTTGCGAACTGGCGCGTTGCTAGAGGTGGTTCGGCTTTTTGTCGCCGTAGAGAGAATGCGTGCGGATCTTTTCGGCGAGTTCCCACGCGCGTTTGATCTGCGTGGCTTCCTGCTTGGCGCTGGTGATGAAGTGGAGGAGCGAGCGTTGGCGGCCGATGGGAAAGGTTTCCCAACGGGTGCGGGCTTCGTCGTCTTGGTCGAGGACGAGTGAGAAGCATTCGGGCATGTCCAACAGGTCGGGCGTAGGATCGGGAACGAGGGAGATGGTGGCGATTGAGCGGAGTTTTAGGCCGCAGGTTTTGAGCTGTTCTAGTCCTAGAATGATGAAGCTGCCGCCGTCGGCATGACTTTGCAGGGCGCGCTTGAAGACGTGGCCGTTGATGGTCGCGAGGAGGCGGCGGACGCCTGAGGCCTTGAACTTTTCAGCGACGTCATCGGGGACGGGCAGGGCGTGGTAGCGCATGCCGGTTTCGAGGCGGACGACGGAGGAGGGGAAGCTGGCGGCGGCTGGTTTCGGCATGATGACGCTGAAACAGGAGTGAAGAATCTGGATTTGCCTGACGTTCAGGTTTGGCCAAACTGCATTCGTGACTCAGGAAGAACAACAGATTTTAGACGAAGCACGCCGTGCGGGCATCGATCTGGATTTGATGGACACGATCCTAAGCCAATCTGTCGAAGAACGCTGGCGGCAGCATGACGCTGCGTTAACGCTGGCTTTGAAACTCGAACAAGCCATGAAGGCTCGAAATGCAGGACTTCAGCACGTTGCTCAAGCGGCTCGCTGATGCGGGCTTGGATTTTGTGATCGTCGGCGGATTTGCCGCCGTGACGCATGGCTCGTCGTATGTAACGCGTGACGTGGACATCTGCGCTTTGCTCACACCCGGGGATGTCGCCAAATTGCGCGAGGCCTTGGCAGAGTGGAATCCCAAGCATCGAATGACGCCCCAGCGGCTTTCGTTCATCGCCCATCCGGCCGCTGGTGTGCCTGTGAAGAATCTTTATCTGCAGACGGATTTTGGGATCGTTGACGTGTTATCAGAAGTATTGGGGGTCGGAGATTTTGAGCGGTTGAAACGAGGATCGGTGGAGATCGAAGTCGATGGTTTCCGTTATCGGGTGATGTCATTGGCCGACCTCATCGCCGCGAAGGAAGCGATGGGACGCGAAAAAGACCTGCTGACAGCCAAGGAGCTGCGAGCGATCGCGGCCAAGCGGCATGCCTGAAATGGGCTGATCAGTAAGAGCACGGCTTTAGCTGTGCGGCCGAGGCTTTAATGAAAAGCCACGGAATGATTTTGAGGCGATCCCTGAGCTTCAAAAAATCACACACTACGATGCCATGTTTCCAGGATGGGGCATCCGGAGTGATAGACGAAATGCAGGACGCGCCGGTGTTTGGGTGCGGTCGCAGGGGAGGAGGCGTGCAGCAGGAGGGGCCGCATGAGGAGGACTTCGCCTTCTTTTGCCAGACAGGCGACTTCCTGGCTTTGTTGAAGCATGGAGGGGATTTCGGCGCCCTTGAAAATTCCATGGCGATGGCTGCCGGAGGCGACGCGGAGCGGGCCGTTGGTTTCATCGCAGTCGTCGAGGTGCAGGCGGACGGCCAGTAGTTCTTCCAAAACTTCGCGAGGAGGACGGGCATAATCGATACCGTCCTTGAGGGACGGAAGAGTGTAGTCTGGTGACTCCACTTTTGAGGCGAAGGGAAGCATCAGGTCCTGGTGCCACGTGACTTTCCAGTTGGTCGCCGGGTTTTTGTCGAAGGTAATGGCCTGGATGGCGATGGCGGTCCTTGGAAGTAGGTTGGCGACGATGAGTTCTCGCTTCAGATCAAGCGCGGCTTGCCGCACGGAGCCATCATCTAGCAGGCAGCGCTGTCCGGCGCTTCCTTCTGTGAAGGCGGACGTGCGCAGTGCCTCCAACGCAGTGCGATCAAGATGAGTGGCTGTGATTACCCACCCATCTTGATCCAGTTTTGTCATGGATGCCGGAGGGGATTAGATTAGCCGACCCACTTCCGCGCGTTGCGGAAGAGTTGGAGCCAGGGGGCGTCTTCTTGTCCGCGCCAGGCGGCGGGGGCCCAGCTTTGTTGGACGGTTCGGAAGACGCGCTCGGGGTGGGGCATCATGATCGTCACGCGGCCGGTGGTGGTCGTGAGGGCGGTGATGCCGTGGGGGCTGCCGTTCGGGTTGAGAGGGTAGTGCTGCGTGACGGCGTGGTGGTTGTCCACGAAGCGCGCGCTCACGAGGCCGGAGGCGCTGAACGTTGCGGCGGCGTCGGCGGAGGGGAACTCGGCGAAGCCTTCGCCGTGGGCGATGGCGATGGGGAGGACGCTGCCTTCCATGCCGGCGAAGAGGATGCTGGGGCTTTTCTCGATTTTGAGGGAGGCGACGCGGGCTTCGAAGCGTTCGGATTTGTTCTGCACGAAGCGCGGCCAGGCGTCGGCACCGGGGATGATGCTGTGGAGGTTGCTCATCATCTGGCAGCCGTTGCACACGCCGAGGGCAAAGCTGTCGGTGCGGGCAAAGAAGGCGGAGAATTCGTCGCGGGCGCGGGGATTGAAGAGGGCGCTCTTGGCCCAGCCTTCGCCGGCGCCAAGGACGTCGCCGTAGCTGAAGCCGCCGCAGGCCACGAGGCCGCGGAAATCTTTCAGCGAAATGCGTCCGCTGATGATGTCGGTCATGTGGACGTCCACGGCCTTGAAGCCGGCGCGGGTGAAGGCGGCGGCCATCTCGACTTCGCCGTTCACGCCTTGCTCGCGGAGGATCGCCATGGGCGGGTGGACCTTGCCGGCGATGGCGGGGGCGGAGGAGAAATCGAAGGTGACCTTGGGCGTGAGGCCGGGGTTGGCGCGGTCGAGGCGGAGGGCGTGCTCTTGTTCGGCGCAGGCGGGGTTGTCGCGGAGGGAGGCGATGCGGCGGGTGACGTCGGACCAGATGGCGCGGAGGGAGCCGAGGTCCTCGTTGAAGATTTCCTGGCCGCCGCGCTTGATGCGGAGGGCGTGGTGGGAGTTGAGCGAGCCGATGCGGCTGACGCAGGTTTTAAGACGGTTGGCGCGGAGGATGTCGGAAACGTCGTCGAGGTCGTCGGAGCGAATCTGGATGACGGCGCCGAGTTCTTCGCTGAAGAGAGCGGAGAACGCGCTGTGGCTGGCGGGGATTTCGAGGTCCACGCCGGTGTGGCCGGCGAAGGCCATTTCGACGACGGTGGCGAGGAGGCCGCCGTCGGAGCGGTCGTGGTAGGCGAGGATTTTTTTCTCGCGGCCGAGTTGCTGAATGGCGTTCCAGAAGCCTTTCAACTGGGCGGGGTTTTCGACGTCGGGAGGGGCTTCGCCCATCTGCGAGGCGACTTGGGCGAGGATGGAGCCGCCGAGGCGGTTTTTGCCTTGGCCGAGATCGATCAGCAGCAGGACGGTGTCCTGCTGCTGAGAGTCTAAGTTGGAAGATGAAGTTGAAGTGGAACCAGAAGCGGCGGAGTCGCCGATGTCCGAACTTAAACTTAATCTTTCACCTTCATCTCGCACGAGCTGGGGCGTGAGCGAGAGGCGGATGTCGGTGACGGAGGCGAAGGCGGAGATGATGAGCGAGGTGGGCGCGGTCATGCGCTTGGACTCGTTGGTCTCGGTGTCTTTCCAGACGGTGGACATGGACATGGAGTCCTTGCCGACGGGGATGGTGATGCCGAGGGCGGGGCAGAGTTCCATGCCGACGGCGCGGACGGCGGCGTAGAGGTCGGCACCGTCGCCGGGGACGGCGGGGGCGGCCATCCAGTTGGCGGAGAGGTTGACCTTGCCGAGGTCGCCGATCTGGGCGGCGGCGAGGTTGGTGAGGGCTTCGCCGACGGCGAGGCGGGCTGAAGCGGCGGCGGAGTTGACGGCGACGGGCGTGCGTTCGCCCATGGACATGGCTTCGCCGGTGTAGACGTCGAAGGCGGCGGCGGTGACGGCGCAATCGGCCACGGGAACCTGCCACGGGCCGACCATCTGGTCGCGGGAGATCAGGCCGGTGACGGTGCGGTCGCCGATGGAGATGAGGAAGGTTTTGTCGGCGACGGTCGGGTGGGCGAGGACGCGGTGAACGGCGTCGGCGAGGGTGAGTCCGTCGAGCTTGAGCGGGTTCTGCGGGCGTTCGAGCGTCGCGGCAGTGCGGTGCATGCGCGGCGGTTTGCCGAGGAGCACGTCGAGGGGGAGGTCGATGGGGGTGTTGTTGAAATGGGAGTCGGTGAGGACGAGTTTTTTTTCTTCGGTGGCGGTGCCGGCGATGGCGAAGGGGCAGCGTTCGCGTTCGCAGATGGCTTTGAATGTCTCGATGCGCGAGGGTGGGACGGCCATGACGTAGCGCTCCTGGGATTCGTTGCACCAGATTTCGAGCGGGGACATGCCGGGCTCGTCGTTGGGGAGCTTGCGGAGCTCGAACTTGCCTCCGCGTCCGCCGTCGTTGACGAGTTCGGGGAGGGCGTTGGACACGCCGCCGGCGCCGACGTCGTGGATGAAAGAGATGGGGTTCTCGTCGCCGAGGGCCCAGCAGCGGTCGATGACCTCCTGGCAGCGGCGTTCCATCTCGGCGTTGTCGCGCTGGACGGAGGCGAAATCGAGGTTTTCCTGGCCTGAGCCGCTGGCCATGGAGGAGGCCGCGCCGCCGCCGAGACCGATGAGCATGCAGGGGCCGCCGAGGACGACGAGGTGGTCGCCGGGGTTGATGGCGCCTTTCTGGATGTGGCCTTCCTGAATGTTGCCGAGGCCGCCGGCGAGCATGATGGGTTTATGATAACCGCGGAGCTCGGTGGTGTTGGGCGCGGTGGCGGAGGGGACGGCCTGCTCGAAGGTGCGGAAGTAGCCGTTGATGTTGGGGCGGCCGAATTCGTTGTTGAAGGCGGCGGCACCGAGGGGGCCGTCGATCATGATGTCGAGGGCGGAGACGATGCGGCCGGGTTTGCCGTGCTCTTGTTCCCATGGCTGGACGGCGCCGGGGAGTTTAAGGTTGGAAACGGTGAAGCCGGAGAGGCCTGCCTTGGGCTTGGAGCCGCGGCCGGTGGCACCTTCGTCGCGGATCTCGCCGCCGGAGCCGGTGGCGGCGCCGGGGAAGGGCGAGATGGCGGTGGGGTGGTTGTGCGTCTCGACCTTGCAGAGAATGTGGATCGGCTCCTCGTGGGCAGAGTATTCGTTGGTCTTCGGGTTGACGTAGAAGCGTCCGCCGGTGGTGCCGGTGAAGACGGCGGCGTTGTCCTTGTAGGCCGAGAGGATGCCGTCGCTGTGGAGGTTGTAGGTGTTCTTGATCATCTGGAACAACGACTTGTCCTGCGGCTGTCCGTCGATGTCCCAGGTGGCGTTGAAAATCTTGTGGCGGCAGTGCTCGGAGTTGGCCTGCGCGAACATCATCAGCTCGATGTCGTTGGGGTCGCGGGCGAGGGTTTGGAAGGATTTGACGAGGTAGTCGATTTCATCGTCGGCGAGGGCGAGGCCGAGGGACTGGTTGGCGGAGACGAGGGCGGCGCGGCCTTGGGCGAGGACGGGGACGCTCGTCATCGGGCGCGGGGTCTCGTGGCTGAAGAGAGCAGCGCATGCGTCGAGATCGGCGAAGATGACCTGGGTCATTCTGTCGGAAAGCTTAGAGCTTAGAGCTAAGAGCTGAGAGCTGCTGAGGACGGAGTCGGCGCCGAGGTCGAGGGTGTAGGCGATGATGCGCTCGATGCGTTTGACGTTGGTGAGGCCGCAGATGTGGGCGATGTCGGTGGCCTTGGAGGACCACGGCGAGATGGTGCCTGGGCGGGGGGCGACGACTTGGACGAGACCGGTGACGGCGGCGGAGGCGCGGCGAGGGCCGTAGGTGAGGAGTTTGCCGAGGACGTCGCTCTGGGCGGGCGTGAGTTCGCCGAAGAGTTCCGCGATGTGGACGAAGTCGGCAGAGACGGCGCTGACGGGCAGGCCGGCAGCGACGAGGTCGTTGAGGAGCTTGTTGAGACGGAATTCGGAGAGAGCGGGGGAGCCGCGGAGGATCAACATGGTGGTCGGAAAATGGCTTCAATCTGAACAGGGCGCGGACGGGCTTGGCGATAGGGAAAACGGGTGAAATTTTTGATGGGTTAGCGGTTGAGATGCGCGCGGAGTGCCTTCATGGTGGTTGACCCATGTCGACCTTGGATTTTCGCAATACCAACAGCTTATGGTGCAGTGTGTTCGTGGAGACGCTCGTGCGGAGCGGAGTGACGCAGGCGGTGATCTCGCCGGGTTCGCGGTCCACGCCGCTGACGATGGCGTTTGCACGGCATCCGCAGATTGAGGCGATTCCGGTGTTGGACGAGCGTTCGGCGGGGTTTTTCGCGCTTGGGTTGGCGAAGCAGCAGGGGCGTCCGACGGTGCTCGTGTGCACCAGCGGGACGGCGGGGGCCAACTACTTTCCGGCGGTGATCGAGGCGCAGGAGAGCGGCGTGCCGCTTATCGTGATCACGGCGGATCGCCCGCCGGAGATGCGCGACTGCTCTTCGGGGCAGACCATCGACCAGCAAAAGCTTTTTGGCGGGCACGTGAATTGGTATCACGAGTTCGCGGTGCCGGAGCCGAAGATGGAGCTGTTGCGCTACCTGCGGCAGACGACGGTGCAGGCGTTTGACCGTGCGCTCGGGCCGGTGGCGGGGCCGGTGCATCTTAATGCACCCTTCCGTGATCCGCTGCCGCCCATCGAGGACAAGACGGCGGAGGGCTTGAAGGCGCAGGATTGGGTGGAGTTTTTCGGGATGACTGTGGTGCCGCCGATCAAAACCTTGCCGGTGAGTCTCGTTCCGGTGGCGGCACGCGGGTTGATCATCGCCGGGCCGGCGCAGCCGACCGATCCGCGCCGGTGGAGCGAGGCGGTGTGGACGCTGGCGAAACATCACGGCTGGCCGGTGCTGGCGGATGCGCTCAATCCACTGCGGGCGCACGCCTCGGCGGAGGCGACGGTGGTCACGACCTACGATGCTATCCTGCGTTCACCCGCGATGGCGATGAAGTTGAAGCCGGAGTTCGTCATGTGCATCGAAAACTGGCCGACGAGCAAGGTGCTGCGCGAGTGGCTGACCGAGTTGAACGTGCCAACGATGTTGCTCACGGCCTCGGAGCAGAACCACGATCCGCTGCATGGGCGGACGTGGCATTTCCGTCATGGCATCGAGGAGGTTTCAATGAGCTCGACGCAGACGTTTCCCGATGCGGGCGCGGAGGCGTATGAAACGTCGTGGAGGCAGGCCGAGGTGGAGGCGCGCGGACTGATTGACGTGGCGCTCGCGGATGAGGCGGCGTTTGAAGGCAGCGTGGTTTGGAAGCTGTCGCGGCACTTGCCGCTTGAGACGCCACTCTTCATTGCGAACAGCATGCCGGTGCGGGATGCGGAGTATTTCTGGCCGGCGTCGGACCGGCGTGTTCGCGTGCTAGTGAACCGCGGGGCCAACGGCATCGACGGCACACTCTCGACTGCGCTGGGCGTGGCGCATGGAAACCGTCCGTCGGTGCTGCTCACGGGCGATCTGGCGTTGTTGCATGACACGAATGGCTTTCTGTCGGCGCAGCATTTGCGCGGGTCGCTCACCATTGTGCTCATCAATAACAACGGCGGCGGGATTTTCGATCATCTGCCGGTGGCGAAGTTTGATCCGCCGTTCGAGAAGTTTTGGGCGACGCCGCAGGATGTGGACTTCTCGAAACTCTGCGCGGCCTACGGTGTTTCGCACACAGTCGCGCGCGACGGGGAGCAGCTTATCGAATTGATTTCGACGTTGCCGGAGTCCGGCGTGCGCGTGATCGAGGTGGTCACTGACCGGAAGCGCGACGCGGCGTTTCGGAAAAAGCTGTTTGCTGACGTCGCAGCGGCGCTGAAGTGAAGGGCGGGCCCTGCGATTACGCCCTGTCTTACAACTGCACCGGCAGGCCGATCTCGATGATCTGCGTAGGGAGGATGGTGTAATAATCCTTCACCGGGCGGGCGTTGCGGCTGAGGAATCCGTAGAGGGCCTTTTGCCACTGGAACATCTTGGCGTTGCCGCCGGTGATAATCATCTCGCGGTTGAAATAGTAGGTGGTGCCATGGGTGTTGACGGCCACGCCCTGTGCGGCGATCCGCTCGACGATGCGGCTCACGTTGGGCGACTCCATGTAGCCGTAGCGCCCGATCGCGCGCCATACGCCCTCGCCGAGCGATTCGAGGGTCATGCGCTCCTCCTCGTCGATGGACGGCACTTCCTCGGTGAGAATGGTGAGGAGCACGACGGTTTTTTGCAGGCACTTATTGGCCTTGAGATGATGCAGGAGGGCGAGCGGGGTGCCTTTGGGAATGCCAACCATGAAGACGGCGCTGCCGGGGACGCGCACGATCGATTTGCTCTTGGCGATGCTGGACAACTCCAGCTCGGCCACGGCGCTGTTGTAGATTTTCTCCTGAATTTCGAAGCGGCCGCTGCGCCACGTGTGCATGATGGCGAGCACGGCGGCCGCCATGCTCAGGGGCAGCCAGCCGCCGTCCTCGAATTTGTGAAGGTTGGCGCCCAGCAGGGTGAGGTCCACGATCATGAAGAGCGCGCAGAGGCCGATGGCCTTGGGCAACGTCCACTGCCAGCGGTTGCGGGCAACCATGTAAAACGCATAGGTGGTCACGGCCATCGTGCCGGTGACGGCGATGCCGTAGGCGGAGGCAAGGGCGTCTGAGGATTTGAAGCTGATGACAATCCAGATGCAGCCGACGGCGAGCACCCAGTTGACGAGCGGGATGTAAATCTGGCCCTGCTGGTCGGCGTTGGTGTGGAGAATCTTCAGACGGGGGAAGTAGCCGAGCTGGATGGCCTGGCGTGTGAGCGAGAACGTGCCCGAGATGAGCGCTTGGCTGGCGATGATCGCGGCGAGGATCGAGAGGATCACGAGGGCGAGCTGCGGCGGGCCGGCGGGAGCGAGAGCGAAGAAGGGATTGAAACCATCGACGGCGGCCTCGGCGGGATGATCGAGCGTGTAGGCACCCTGGCCAAAGTAGTTGAGAAGCAGTCCGGGACAGGCGAAGCCATACCAGGCGAGGGCGATGTGCCGCCGGCCGAAATGTCCCATGTCGGCATAAAGTGCTTCCGCGCCGGTGACGGTCAGCACGATGGCCCCGAGCATGGCGGTGATGGACGCCGGATGTTCGGCGAGCAGGCGGTAACCGTAAAGGGGGTTCAACGCCTGCAGCACGTTCGGGTGGTGGTAGATGTGCCATGCGCCCAGTGCGCCGAGTGTGGTGAACCAGAGCAACATCACCGGTCCGAAAATGCTCCCGATGAGCTGGGTGCCCTTTTTCTGGAGGAAGAAGAGACCGCCGAGAATCACGACGGACATGATGACGATGGTATTCTGGTGCAGGTCGGGATTGAAGCTCTTGAAACCCTCGGCTGCGCCGAGCACGGAGATCGCGGGAGTGATCACGCCGTCGCCGTAGAGCAAGGCGGCACCGAACAGGATGAGCACGGCGCTGAAGCCCAGTCCGCGTCGGTCGGTCTTGCGATCATGCCCAAGGGCCAGCAGGGCGAAGATGCCGCCTTCGCCGCGGTTGTCGGCCCGAGTAATGAAGCGCAGGTATTTGAAACTCACGATAAACGTGAGCACCCAGAACATCAGCGAAAGGATGCCGAGGACGCCCGCCTCGTGATTGCCCGCCGGCATATGGGCCAGGCACTCGCGCATCGTATAAAGCGGGCTGGTGCCGATGTCTCCGAAGACCACGCCGAGGGCACCCAAGCAGAGCCCGGCCTTGATGGCTTTATTCGGAACAGAGGCGGACGTGGCTTCCATGCGTATCGGGCAGTCTCATCAACACTGGCCAGCATCCAAGCAGTTTTTCGCCTTCTGTAAATATGGGTTGCAAGTGCGCCGCGCGTTGACCTCGGGCTCTGGGTCCGCACTTTGGGCGTTCATCATGAGCCTACCCGCATGGAAGGTCGTCAAGACCTACACCGATATCCTCTACCACAAGATCGACGGCATCGCCAAGATCACCATCAACCGCCCCGAGAAGCGCAACGCGTTCCGGCCGGAGACGATCATGGAGATGTATGACGCCTTTATCGACGCCCGCGAAGACCCGGCCATCGGCGTTGTGCTGCTCACTGGCGCCGGTCCGCACACCGATGGCAAATATGCCTTCTGCGCGGGCGGTGACCAGAGCGTGCGCGGCCATGCGGGCTACGTTGGCGGCGACGGCGTGCCCCGGCTCAACGTCCTCGATCTTCAGAAACTCATCCGCTCGATGCCGAAGGTTGTGATCGCGCTCGTGGCCGGCTACGCCATCGGCGGCGGCCATGTGCTTCATCTCGTGTGCGATCTCACCATCGCGGCCGACAACGGCATCTTCGGCCAGGTTGGCCCCAAGATGGGCAGCTTCGACGGCGGCTTTGGTTCCAGTTACCTAGCCCGTATCGTCGGCCAGAAGAAGGCCCGCGAAATCTGGTATCTCTGCCGGCAGTATGACGCGAAGCAGGCGCTCGACATGGGCCTCGTCAACACCGTGGTGCCCGTCGCCGAACTCGAAGCCGAGGGCGTGAAGTGGGGACGCGAGATCATGGGCCACAGCCCGCTTGCCATCCGCTGTCTCAAGAGCGCGTTCAACGCCGATGTGGACGGCCAGTCGGGTATCCAGGAACTCGCGGGCAACGCCACGCTGCTCTATTATATGAGTGACGAGGCCAAGGAGTTTCACGGCGCCCAGCGCGAGAAGCGCAAGCCCGACGCACGCAAGTTCCCCTGGCTGCCGTAAGTTGTGCTCCGGGCGACGGCCTGGCGAACTCAGTTGTCCATCGCGTCTTCGCCGACGGTTGGGCGGGGACGTGACGTGACGGAAATATCCGGCGGCGCGGTCAACGCCTCGCGCACGGTTGCACGGCGGCGGCTGTAATAAAGCGCGAGCCCGCCCTGATAGATGAGCGTGACGACCAGCACGGTCGCATACGTTGCGTAAAACGTCAGGCTCACCAAATGGTTGATGTCCGTCGTGCTGAGGCCGACCTGATCGATCATCTCTTTCATGTCGGGCGTCATGTTGCCCATGGCCGTTTGCGGATCGAAGCTGAAAAGCTTTCCGAGCGCGTAGGCCCAGATGCTACCCAGCACGATGAGCTGGGCGCGGATGAGCAGGGTCATGCCGCCGTCGGCGTCGTGCTGCTGCAACCGGCGGACTCCGCGGAGTTCGACCACGCCGCCCGCCGCTACGATGAGGCCGATGATGCCGCCGACCAGATCGCCAAAAACCAGCGAGACCAGCGCGCACAAACCCGCGAAAATCGCGATGCTCCAGCCGTCGAGCAGGGCGATGCGCATCACGCGATGCAGGGTTTCCTTGGGGGTGCGTTTGGCCATGGTCGATGAAGAATTGTTGCGGGATTAAAAAATGAACCGGGCGTAAAGGTAGCCGATGAATTCGTCGGTCACGCTGCGAAAACCCTGGCTGGATCGCCACCACTTATTCGCGTCGTAGCCCCGGTCAGGGACGGCGATGATGCCGATTTCCACGTTTGGCCCGAAGACTTTGTTGAACAGCAGACGCGAGCGGCGGGCGTGAGCGCCGAGGGAAACGAGGTTGATTTTCGCCGGCATCGGGCCGCGAGCCTTCAGCCAATCGCGAAGCGCAAGCGCCGAGGTGAAGGTGCGGTCCCGGTAGACGTCGACTGCGGGCACGGCCTGCGGCTGCGGCGCGGTGGCGCCAAGCTTGGTCAGAGTGGCCGCGCCCAGCTCGGCGTAGGTTCCGTAATTGGAGAGAGGCGCCCCGCGTTCGAGCGGACCGCCGGTGACAACCAGCGTGAGGTAGGGCGTGCGCTGTGTTTCCGTGATTACTTCCTTCATGCCGTAATCCGGCATCCATCCCTCCACCACGAGCACGCTGCCCGACACGGGAGCCGTCACTGCGAGAAAAGGCTGCACCCGGCGCAGGCCAGTCACAAACAGCGGCAATACGATCAGCACAGCCAGCAGCCAGCCGCGCCAAGTGGGGCAAAGGCATGTGCGCCGCTGCAGGAGACCAAAAAACGGGGGGCGATCGTTTGGCATCGTTCATCGTTGAGACACATTGCGCCGTCGGCGTCGAGGTTGGCGTGCACGCGGAGTCCGGTGGGGTTGATCGACTTGCCTTCTCGACACTTGGCCGGACGGGCCCAGTCTTTAAAAACCATGCCCACGATTTACGAAACCCTCCGCGCCGACATCATCACCGCCGTCAAGGCACGCGACTCTGGCCTCGCGACCATCCTGCGCACCAACGACGGCGCCATCCAGCGCTCCGCGATGGACCTCAACAAGCCCATCGACGACGAACTCGTGACCGCGACGCTCCGCAAGGCCGTTAAAAATCTCAGCGCGGCCAACATCGAATTTGAAAAGGGCGCCCGTCCCGACCTGATCGAGGCCAACCTCAAGGAAATCGCCATTCTGGAGAAATACCTGCCGAAGGGGCTCGATGCCGCGAAGCTGGAGGCGCTCGTGATCGAGACCATCGCGGCGACCGGCGCGCAGTCGAAAAAAGAAATGGGCAAGGTCATCGGCGCGCTCAAGCAGCACCCGCAGGCTTCGCTCATCGACTTCGGTGCGGTCAGCAAACTCATACAGGCCAAGCTGCCCTGAGCACCGCCGCCGCAGGTCGCGTTTACTTCGCCGATTTCAACAACTGGCCGACCAGTTGGTCGACCACGACGTCAACCTCCGTGCTCAGCGCGACGTTCTTCTGGTAAAATGCGGAGGCGTAAGGATGGACCGCCTGCGGGTCCTGCACGGAGATTTGCAGGTGGATCAGGTGTGATGAAAAATCCCAGGCCCAGCGGTCGTCGTAGGTGACAACCGCCTGAGCCGAGTCTGGCATCATGGTGAAAGGTCCGTTTTCGGCCTGAAACCCGCGGGCTTGCAGCGCCCGCACGATGCTCTCGTCGATGGCGTGGTTGTCGTTGAGATTGCTCAACACGAAGAAGTGCTTGATGCCGGCGAGGTGGCGGCCCTTGTCCACGTGGGTGCTGATGGCCGTGCAGCCGGCGAGCAGCAGTGCCATGAGAAACAGGAGCGAGACGGCGGATTTCATCAAAGCCTTCAGACACGGAGGAAACCGGATGGGGTGCAATCCTCGGATGATATTTATCGCATGAGGGTGGGGTGGTCGCACGGATTCCCTTCCCATGTCGCCCGGATGCCACCAGCCTTCGTGGAACCATGGCTCAGATCGGAAAACGCAACCAACTCACCGTCCTCAAAGAGGCCCCTCCCGGCTTTTACCTCGATGCAGGCGAGCACGGGGAACTCCTGCTGCCCGGCCAATACATTCCGGAGGGTGCCAAGGTTGGCGACACGCTCGATGTGTTTGTCTATCGCGACTCCGAAGACCGGCTCGTGGCGACCACCGAGATTCCTCATGTGATGGTTGGTGAATTCGCCTATCTCCGCGTCGTGAGCGTCAACCCCAAGGTCGGCGTGTTTCTCGACTGGGGGCTCGCCAAAGACCTGCTCCTTCCGATTCGCGAACAGAAGGACCGGCTCGCCTATGGCGACTGGGTGGTCGTTTACGTTTACATCGATGCCAAGACGGACCGCATCGTGGCCAGCACGCGCATCAACCGGCATCTGAATCTCGTGCCTCCCACCTACACCGAGGGGCAACCGGTAAATCTGCTCATCACCGGTCCGACACCGCTCGGCTACAACGCCATCATCGAAAACGCTCACCGCGGCCTTCTTTATAACAACGATCTCTCCGCCCCGCTCGCGATTGGCGAGCGCATCGACGGCTTCGTGCGCGAGGTTCGTGAGGACGGGAAAATCGACCTGAGTCTCGACCGCGCCGGCTACCAGCGCGTCGCTCCGCTCACCGGCGAGATTCTCGAAGCCCTGAAGGCTGCCGGCGGACGCCTGCCGTTTCACGACGACAGTTCGCCCGAGGAAATCCGCGCGGCGTTTGGCATGAGTAAGAAAGCCTTCAAGCAGGCCATCGGCGCGCTCTTCAAGCAGCGCGCCATCGTCATCACCGCGCACGGCATCCGCCTCGCGAACACGCCGCCACAGTCTTGATAACGCCAACGTCCTTTCTCAAAACATCCTTTCTCCCATGAGTTCTCCTTCCGCCCGCATCGTGATCATCAAAGCCCAGCCCATCGAGCTGTGCCAGCTGCTGAAGTTCAGCGGACTGGCCGAGACCGGTGGCGCGGCCAAGCATCTGATCACCGAGGGACAGGTGCTGCTCAACGGCACCCTCGAAACCCAGAAGCGCAAAAAAGTCATGGGCGGCGACAAGGTGACTTTCGGTGGCGAGACCATCGTGGTGCAGGTCGACTGATCGGAATCATTTTATGGCCACCAACGGACTGCAGATCGAAAAACTCATCTCCGGCACCGGCGCGTCTCCTCGCAAGGGCCAGCTCGTGACCGTCCACTACACCGGCTGGTTCACCACCGGCGAAAAATTTGACAGCTCCGTGGACCGTAACGAGCCGTTCGCCTTTGTGCTCGGCGGCAGGCAGGTCATCGCCGGCTGGGATATGGGCGTGGCTACGATGAAGGTCGGCGACAAGGTGAAGCTCACCCTTCCGCCCGAGCTCGCCTACGGAGCCGCCGGCTATCCGGGGGCGATTCCGCCCGACTCGACGCTCGTGTTCGAGGTCGAGCTGCTTGGCGTCGGCTGATCAGTCGTCGCGTCGCTGGTCCTGAAAAAACGACTGCGACGTTCGCCGCTGCGGCCGTGGGCGGCGGTGCGTTCGCCGGGTGCGCTGTAGGCGTGGCGGCGATAGCCCGGACGCGACGGATCGCGGGCGCATTTGATTTGGAAATCCTGCATGCGCGCGAAGAGCGCGAGCAGTTGCTCCGGCAGCGGATAGCGGTCGAGCCCGCTGCGTTCCATTGCG
>Ga0123337_10003078_pt1 | contig 18175 bp, 16 predicted proteins | sample frozenSSSSmetaG_FD_89792 | JGI IMG/M metagenome (GOLD analysis project Ga0123337, IMG submission 89792) | Glacier valley bacterial and archeal communities from Borup Fiord, Nunavut, Canada, to study Microbial Dark Matter (Phase II) -... | ecosystem: Environmental > Aquatic > Freshwater > Ice >... | reverse complement strand
CACTGAAATTTTTAGTGTGCATCCAGCCAATTATCACCTGCATTTATTTCAACAGTCAGTGGTACGCCAATGTTTACAGCATTCTCCATTTCATGTTTTACAATGGCTCTCATTTGATCCAATTCTGGAATCCAGACATCAAAATTAAGTTCATCATGTACCTGAAGGATCATTTTTGATTGTAGTTTCTGCATTTTCAGTTCTCGCCATATATTGACCATGGCAATTTTGATCACATCAGCGGCAGCACCCTGGATGGGAGCATTGATGGCATTTCTTTCGGCGGCTCCACGCACCATTGAATTGGCCGAATTGATATCATTCAGATAGCGTTTACGTCCCATGATGGTTTCTACAAAGCCTATATTCCGGGCTTTTTCAATACTTTTATCCATATACAGCTTGACATAGGGGAAGTTTTCAAAATAACCATCAATGAGTTCTTTGGCTTCAGATCTGGAAATATTCAGCCTTGTTGATAAACCAAAAGATGAGATGCCGTAAATAATTCCAAAGTTGGCAGTTTTGGCTTTGCGGCGCATATCGGAAGTTACTTCCGTGAGAGGTATTTTATAGATTTTTGAAGCCGTGATGGAGTGAATATCCTGATTGTTGCGAAATGCTTCAATCATTTGCCCGTCCTGGCTCAAGGCAGCCATGATGCGCAACTCAATTTGCGAGTAGTCGGCTGATAGGAAGGTGTGTTGGGCATCGGAAGGAATAAAAGCTTTGCGCAGTTCCCGGCCATTCTCATCTCTAATGGGGATATTCTGCAAATTCGGGTTGGTCGAACTCAACCTTCCTGTAGCTGCAATAGCCTGGTTATAAGATGTATGCAGTTTTCCTGTATTGGGGTTAATCAACAATGGAAGTGCTTCCACATAAGTAGAAAGCAGTTTTTTTAATCCCCTGAAATCAAGTATTTTGCCAATAATCGGGTGTTTATCCTGAAGTTTTTCCAGCGTATCCTCAGCCGTTGAGTACTGTTTAGTTTTGGTCATTTTGGCATTTGGATCAATGTTCAGTTTTTCGAACAAAATCACGCCCAACTGTTTGGGTGACGAGACATTAAAATCTTCGCCTGCCAGGTCAATAATTTCCTTTTCGATAGCAACGAGTTGGATACGCAAAACTTCGGCATATAATTTCAATTCGCCTGTGTTTAGCTTTACCCCGGCACGTTCCATATCAGCCAGAACGTAAATGAGTGGCATCTCAATTTCATCAAAAAGCTTTCGTGATCCGGTTTTGTCCAGGTCTTTTTCAATGGCTATTTTCAGTTGCAGGGTCAGGTCAGCATCTTCGCATGAATAATCGCGCAATTGTTCAACAGGGGCCTGCCGCATATTTTGTTGAAGGATTCCCTTTTTGCCTATCAGCGTTTCTGTAGTGATTTTCTGATAACCCAGATACACTTCGCATAAATAATCCAGGTTGTGGCGCAACTCGGGCTGTATCAGATAATGGGCCATCATGGTATCAAAAAGTGGCCCTTTGAGTTCTACGCCGTAATTGAGCAACATTGAAAGATCGTATTTAATGTTTTGGCCAATTTTAGTAACCTTCTCATCGCCAAAGACCAAACTGAATTCCTGAACAATCTGGGTTGCTTCCTGTCTGTCGGCAGGTAAAGTCACGCAATAAGCCTCGTGGCTGCGGAAAGAAAACGACATACAGACCAATTCAGCTGTCTGTGTGTCAAGTCCGGTGGTTTCGGTATCAAAACAAAATTCTTTTTGAACCGATAATTCAGCCCGCAAGCTAGCCCGCTGTGCAGCCGTTTCGATCAGATAATACTGGTGCTGAACAGTTGAGAAAGTATTCAGGTTTTTTATGGCTGGAGCTACTATTTCAGGAGCTATAATTTCAGGAGAAGTAACCGGACCTCCAAACAAGGTTCCCTGCTGAAACAGCGAATCGCCAGCTGGCTGTGGCTTTGTCTCCTGTTTGCGTATTAATTGTCGAAACTCAAGATCTGAGAATATCTCATTTATTTTTTTCCAATTGGGTTCTTCCATGATGAGTTTGGTCTCGTCAAAATCGACAGGAACATCCAGAATAATTTTGGCCAGTACTCTTGACATGCGCACCTGCGGTTCAAATTCCAGAAGGTTTTCTTTCATCTTGCCCTTCAGATCATTGATATTTTCGTACAACCCGTCAATTGATTTGTAAGTTGAAATCAGTTTCATGGCCGTCTTGGGCCCTATACCGGGGCATCCGGGAATATTGTCTGAGGTGTCACCCATCAGGCCAAGTACATCGATCACCTGCGATGGTTGATCAACCATAAAGCTTTCCTGAACCTGTGGAATGCCCCATATTTCGGGTTGTTCGCCACCACGTGAAGGTTTGTACATGAAAATATTTTCGGAAACCAGTTGGGCGTAATCCTTATCAGGCGTCATCATATAAGTGGTGTAACCCATTGTTTCAGCCTTTTTAGCCAATGTACCAATCACATCATCAGCCTCAAATCCAGCTTTTTCAAGAATTGGTATATTGTAGGCTTGGATGATATTGCGGATATAGGGGATTGATTTTATCAGGTCTTCGGGCATTGCATCGCGCGTTGCTTTGTAGGCCTCAAACATTTCGTGCCTGAAAGTTGGAATATTCAGATCGAAAACAACCGCGATATGGGTGGGTTTTTGTTCCTTCAGCAATTGCTCAAGTACATTCACAAATCCAAGCATGGCAGAAGTATTCAGCCCTTTAGAATTGAATCGCGGGTTCTTAATAAAGGCAAAATAGGCCCTGTAAATCAGTGCATAAGCATCTAAAAGAAAAAGTCGTTTATCGGTTATGTTATTTTCTGACATGGGAAATTATATTTTTTCTTTAAAATTAACGATTTTAAATCCTTCTGCAATCGTTAATCTGCAATCAAATTAACGATTTTTGATTAATGATTAATGATTAATGATTTAAAATTAACGATTAACGATTGCAGATTAACGATCAACGATCGACGATTTTTGATATATGATTGTCGCTTGCAAACCATTCGGCAAACGAATTGCTGGTTTCAAACAAACGAACGCTGAAAAGTTCAATATGTTCTGGCAAAAAAGGTTTTACCTCATCTGCAATATACGCCACCAAGTTTTCGGAGGTGGGCTGAAACGGAACTACATGATGGCGTTCGTACATCTGACCCAATGCCTCCAGCTTATCGGTTGGGGCATTTTTATTGATCATCATCGAATGATCTAACTTACTGACGATCTGTTCCTGAATCATCTTTTTAAGGATGCTGAAATCAATCACCATGCCGTCTTTGGCGTTTCCCGGTTGGTTAACTGGTTCACCAGTCACGGTTATTTGAAGTTTATAAGAATGCCCGTGAATGTTGCGGCAGAGCCCGTCGTAATTAAGCAGTGCATGCGACATCTCGAAGCCGAATTGTTTGGTAACACGTATTTTTGCCATTTAGTATTTTTCTGGAGGTCGAAATTAGAAAATAAGTTCCAAGTTTCAAGTTTCAAGTTTGAGCCCGCTTATAAAAGTCAATAAAATAAAGAAATGCCACAAAGTCACTAAGACACTAAGGTACACAAAGTATCGAATATCTGCTTTATATATTTTAGTAAAACTTTGTGTCTTAGTAACTTTGTGGCAGAAAAAGACTTTTCGGAGTAGGCTCAAGTTTCAGGTTTCAGGTTGCGTGACGATTTTAATGCACCTCAAATTATAAAGTTAAAGTATGAGGAGCCTTTAATCGGCACGCAACTTGAAACCTGAAACATTTGTTTATTCGCATGTACATTTCTGCAAGCAATCAATAATCTGGCTTAATATATCGTGCTTCAGGTAGTAAGAGGTATTTTTCCCTTCCCTGCGTGAACATAAAACCCCTTTGTCTTTCAAGATTCCTAAATGGTGTGAAGTAGTCGACTGTTCAATGCCCAGCAACTCATGTATTTCTGTTACAGTCAATTTTTTGCCTCCCTCCAGATGCTTTAAAATAGCAATACGCGTGGGGTGGGCTATCGCTTTAAGCATATTGGCCGCCATTTCCAGACGGTCAGTATCTAATTCTTGAATATTTATCATAGCTAAAGTTTTAACAGATGCAAATATATAAATATTTGTCATTCAGTAAAAAATACATATCATCAAATTAATTAGTAAAGTGAGTTCGATCTAAGCGATTTTTAAATTATTTCTCCCAATAGATTTTCTTTGAGTGAAATTTTCTCCTGAAGCTCAAGTCATCATTGCCTTAATCAAATTACGCATATTACATATCCTGTGTTTTTAGCCTTCAAGAGCGTGGGCTTGGTTTTCAGTAACCCCGAATTGTTGATGAAAAGTAAAATTACAAGACATTGAACCCCTCTTGACTAAAAAGGTGCACTATGTAATTTGCGTAATATGCGTAATATGAAAAAACCAATAGTGACAAACTCCCTCAAATTGTTTCCCCTTTTCTTATATCGCACCCAGGTTAGTAAGGTGATTTAGATATAAAGAATACTTGAAGAAGTAGCCCCATTTCCTAAAAGGGGGTTTGGCAATTAAACATTCGTATTTTTTCCCAAAAGTACCATATTGTCATAATAGGATAAATTTATACACTTCCATTTTTAGTATAGTTAAAAGCTAAACTTTTCCTTTACGCGGGGGCCTCGTTCGCTCCATTCGATGGTTGCACACTGGGTGTAATAATCGTGTTCGAAAAACAGGATGTAGTTCCTTACTGCCGCTTCTCTCAAGAAGGCTTCCTTTTCTTCCATGGCTGTTACAGGGTAAAGATCATAGGATGCGATCCATACGAGAAGAACATTGGCGGTGCTATGTATCAGACATGTAACCATAGGGTTTTTCTGTAGAATGGATAAATGGTGTCATCTGACCGGGTGTGTGACCATCAAATATATGGACAGAAATTCCTGGGAACAGTTGGCAATCTTCTCCAACTAGTTGCATATTTCCTTTTGTCTTGAGAAAATTGAGGATTTCAGGATAGTAAGCAGCCCGCTCACGGATATTGAGTATTTTTGAATGTTTACATTGCCGCTTACTGCACCAGTGGATGGCATTGGGAAACTAAAGTTTCAACAGACCGTTTTCATTCAGTACAGCTCCGTTGCAATGTTAGCAATGCAAATGGGATAACACCACATCGGTAATATCTTCGACCCAATAGCCTTTATCTGCCAGCAACGTTTCAATTGCATCGTGTTCAGTGGTCAGTGGTCAGTGGTCAGTCTCCAGTGTCCAGTGTCCAGTGTCACTTATTCATTTTTACTCCTTACTCCAAGCCGACTGATTACTGCCCACTGCCTATTGATACTGCCCGCTGCCTACTTTCTTCTGTGCCAGAGAGTCGGTTGAAAAATCCATTACATATTGAACGACTCCGAAGTAATCTTTAACGCCTTTCTCAATTTTGTTGGTTTTCAGATAGGCATCGTTTATATTTCCGGCCACCTTATCAATTCCTTCGCTTCTCATGTGGTCCCAGTGATCCTGGACTTTGCGGATATCATCAAGCACCGGTTGATCGATTTGACGGATAAGATCTGCGAAATTGTGCAAGGGTTTGGCTTTGGATATGAAATAGCTGATCATGTTGATATTGGCGCTGTAACGCAAATAGGCTGATTCACTTCGCGAACAAATCAACCAACCGTAGAAATTAGCTTCGCCCTCGCTGGTAATGCCAAACTGGTGAGCTGCTTCATGGGCCAGCACCTGTGGATATTCGATGATCAATAGGCTGTCGTTCAAATGTAGTTCATTGAAAAACGGGCCATAGTAACCGGCAATGGAAGCTTTGGCAAAAAAATCGCTAAGAGTAATGGACTTGGGACGACGGTTTCCCTGGGGGTATTTCAGTTTCAGGAAGGGTGCGTTCTTTTTGTAGGACGCTTCCACCAATGAAGTTATTTCCGAATAACCTGTATTTTCATAGGTGCAGTAGGATGCATTGGTTTGGACGATCAGGTTTTCGAATACCCGTACGAACTGAACGGTGTCGGAGGTGGATTTGGCAATCTGAAGGCGATCGTTGATGCCACTCCTGTAATAATTAAATCCCCATAGCCAGTAGAACAGTACGTAGCAAATGGCCAATGTTTGTATAATGAGGCGGATGAAATGGCCAAATTTTATTTTTCTGATGATGGCTAACATCAAAAGTATGATCAGGAAAACAGCCAGTAATCCGTAAAAGGCATCACCTAAGGAGAATGAAACCCATTTACTCAGAAATGATAGTAGAAAAGCAATTACCGGATAAAGTGTCTGTGAATAAACGGTTTCAGTGACCTTGGGGTAGCGTGAGAATAATTCGGTGAGCCCGAAAGTTACCAACGCTAACCAGACAGGCAAAGCTGCCCAGCCAAAGAATATTTGTCGTAATTTATAGTGCGTCATATATAAATAATTATGAAAAACCAAAATGGAACTTCCCAAGAACTGATTTAAAATTGATCTTTGTTTTTACCAATACAATTTAATACTTTTATCGCAATGTTTTAGTTTTTCTGATTACAAAAATTTCTGATTATGGAAGCTACAAGATCTTATGACTTTTCAGCCAAATATCTAGAAAATTTACTTCAGGGCAACCGACGGAATTGTTCTGCCATTGCCAAACAGTATCTGGCCCAGAATCCTTCATTCCTGCAACTATACGAAGAAGTATTTAAGGTTGCACTTTACGAAGTGGGGCGGTTATGGGAAACCAATCAGATAAGTATTGCCAGCGAACATATTGCTACCGCCATTACTGAAGGTATTTTGAATGAGCATTTTGAACAAATCATATCAAAAACCAGACTAAACCGTAAAGTGGTGGTGGCCTGTGTTGAAGATGAGAAGCACCAGGTTGGGATTAAAATGGTTGCCGATACTTTTGAAATGCATGGTTGGGAAAGTTTTTTTCTTGGCTCGGGGATACCGATTGTGGAACTGATTCGTTACATACACGAAGTGAAGCCTGATATGTTAGCCATTTCATTGAGTATTTATTTCAATTTTGCCAATCTTGTCAAGATGCTCAATAAACTGCGCGGGGAATTTCCTGAGTTGCAGATTATAATTGGAGGTCAGGCATTTAAACACGTTTCAGCAGAACTGATCAGTAAGGTTGGGAATGTTGTGATACTGACTGATTTATATTTACTAGAAAAGTTCATTAATGTTTTAAATTCAAAATAAGAGTCTATTCGTAAAGTTGTGAGAATAAAAATTGCCACAAGGGTACGAAGACGCTAAGGTACACATCCCGAGGACTCGGGAAATATCTGTTATATATACATTTGTGAAACTTAGTTTCTTAGAGTCTTAGTGGCAAAAGTTACTTTTTGGAGTGGGCTAAACTAATAAATAGTATGGAAAGAAATGATTTGTTTCTATCGGCACAAAAGTTGCCTCAGGTGCCAGAACTATGTGCGGATGAATATAGTGCAAAAAGAGAAATGCTGGTTAGTAAGATGAATCTTAAAATGGAAGCACGCACTGATCTATTTGACATGGTTGGGGCAAATAATGTGGAGATGATGAAAGACAATCATGCCGATCATGCCCGCTTCATGGAGTCTATTTTCTGCCAACATTCACCCGACATACTGGTTGATACTGTTTTGTGGGTTTTTAGAGTATTCCGGACCCGGAAATTCAATTCTACCTATTGGGCTGCACAGTTCAACACATGGATCGAAATCTATAAAGTAGAACTATCGGAGGAGTGTTATAAGGCAATCTATCCATATTACAACTGGATGCAAATCAATATTCCGAATTTCGTGCAACTGGCCGATGAAAAGCTCGATGAACCTAATTCGCTCCATTAAATTTCAATTTTTTTAGACGCTTTTATTGAATGAAAGACTATACTACAATTCCAGCCTGGGGTGATTTAATTGATGGCTTGATAATTAAAGGCAAATCGGTTGCCATTGGCGTTTTTGACCTTAAGGGTGAATTGCTGGATGCCAATTGGGCGATGATTTACTTTTTAGATATTGATTCTAAAGAAAAGAAGCCCATAAACAGTTTCGTGAATCCCGAATTTTCTGTTTTTGCAGCGGATAGTCATTCAGGAAAAATATTTGAAGGGTTTCTGACCATTGGAAATTCTAGTGATGTAAGTTATTCCCTTGAAGCAACAGTTTTTAGAAGAGACCACCGTATTTTGGTTTTTGCAGAAGCCAATGTACCTGAACTATTTGAAGGTAACCGTAGAATGAGCCAGTTAAATCAAGAAGTGAACAACCTGCAACGGCAACTGATCAAAGAAAAAATGACCTTGCAGGACACACTGAAAGAGTTAATGGATACCCAGCAAATGCTGATTCATTCAGAAAATATGAATGCAATGAGTCAACTGGTTGCCGGGGTGGCACACGAAGTCAATAACCCGATTTCCTTTGTTTACAGCAATGTGTTTTCACTCGATAAATACATTGGCAACATCGTTCATTCATATACTGAACTGGAACAACTGATTCAGACCAAATGTAATGAGGAATTAATTGATTTGGCAAGAGAAATCAGGAAAAAGAATGATCTTGATTTTTTAATTGATGATATTACAGACATCACAACGCAATCGAAAATAGGATTGGAACGTGTTAAAACCATTATTGAAGATCTTCGCAGGTTTTCGAAACTGGATGAAGCGGAGATGAAAAGTATTGACCTGATTCAGAACATCTCATCAACCATTCTGATTGCTGGTTTGGAATTACGCAAACGAAACATTCTGTACAAGCTTATTGCTCCTGAAAAACTGATGGTTGAATGCTATCCGGGGCAATTAAATCAGGCATTGCTGAATCTTATTTTAAATGCTGCACATGCTATTGAAGCTGATGGAAATCTAACCATTACTGTAACTGAAACTGAACATGATGTAACAATATCTGTTTTAGATGATGGATGTGGAATTCCTCCAGAAATAAAAGACAAAATATTCGATCCTTTTTTCACTACCAAGCCCGTTGGAAGTGGGACAGGTATAGGATTGAGTATTACCCACAAAATCATTACTGAAATGCACAAAGGAACCATTCAGATGGAATCTACACCAGGAGAAGGCACGTGTTTTATTCTGTCAATTCCTAAACAGGCATACGAAATAAAAGGTAAAGAATAGTCATACAACAGGCTATCAAACAAGTTTTGTCATCCATTTACGAGAAACAGTTTTCACCTAACAAGTTACGGATTCAAACCCAAACGCAGTGTACATTATAGTAACTTTAATTTTATATCTTTGACTTTATAAAATTATATACATCATGGAATGAAGAATAGATATCGATACAAAAGTGATTGAGTTAAACCACGAATGTTGTTTAATTTCAATAACCTTTTAATTTGTATAAATATGGAAAATATAGAATCTTTGCACGAATTGCTTAAAAGGCAAACTATGGACCTGCATGAAAAAGGTCATCAGGTTCCATACATCGTTAATCTTCTAAAAAATACGGTTTCGGTGGAAAGTTATGTTGGGCATTTACGTGCTTTTGCCATCATTTATGGTACATTGGAACATCAACTTTCTACGTTGAATCAACCTGAGATCAAAGATTTTTTGGAAGACTATACCCCAAGATTGCCGCTTATTTTGACCGATTTGGAATATTTTAACGCTAAGAATGTCAAAGATATTATTCCCGCAATAAACAATGCATTGCATGTAGCTGATAAAATATTATTGTACAGTGTACAAAACCCCTACAAACTTTTGGGTTTTCTTTATACGCTCGACGGTTCGCTAAACGGGGGGTCTGTTTTTAGAATTCACCTTTCTGAAGTATTCGATTTGCACAACAACAAGGGGATTAGTTATTTTTCTTTATTCAATGAACCATATAAACAATTTTGGGCTAAGTTTACTGAAAAACTTAATACTAAAATCATTAATAATCAAGCAAAAAATGATGTTTTATCGTCGGCAGCCGAAATGTTTAACGATCTGTTAAGTATTTACGAGAATTTGTATCCAATTGATGAGAAGCGTCTGGGAAATCACATAACGTCATTAAATCCGGAAGCTGGAAATTTTCCAATTCCAACCAATCCGCTTGAAATAGAGGCAGCCATGATCGCTGGGTTAAGGTGTTGGGATGAATTTTCGTTCTTCGAAAAAAGATACGGAGAACGTGGAAAACGCTTTTCAGCCAGTGATGCTGTCTGGTTGGTAACTTTGCACGAGCTTTCATTAGAGTTGGCAAACAACCAGGTGAAATGGCTGGCGAAATACTTAGCCAACAGAGGAATGCCTGTAATTACAATGGAATTTCAATTACGGTGCATGTATGAAGAACTTGTAAAATTTATTCCTGATAATGAGCAAAAGTACAAAACTTTGCTTCTTGTTTCAGAACAACTTAAAAATGAAAGGATTAAAATAATTTCTTCGGCTATTTTTGAAAAAAGTAATTCAATATTTACAGAATTTTGTGTACAATTGAAAGTAAGCGAGGAGCCAATGAAAAATACAGGGATACTGATTGCAAGTTCAATTGCCGACGTCAAAAACGGATTTGAACCATCATTGCAAAGTTTCAAAACATGGATGACAAATCCTGAACTATTTTCATCCAACTGGATTCAGGCAGTTGAAAATACCTATTCAGCAATTGAAAATCAAATTTAATCTTAAAAGGCATCATCATGGTTGAAAATTTAAATAACTACGATTTTAACGAATTTCAAAGTTATTTGATTTCTGGTGATTATGAAAAATGCTCTGAATTTATCAATACTCTATTAAATGAAGATGTTGATATTAAGCAAATTTATGATGGGCTTTTGAAAAAGTCGCTTTACAATATTGGAGAACTGTGGGAGAATGGCAAAATAACGGTTGCAACCGAGCATTTGGCTTCTGCTATTGTTGAAACCATTATGAACGATATTTATTTAAAAATTATAAGGCAAAACAAAATTAATAAAACAGCTGTCCTTGCCTGCACTGAAAACGAATTTCATCAGATTGGTATTAAAATGGTGAACGATATTTTTGAGAAAAATGGATGGCATGTTCACTTTTTAGGAGCGGGTACCACTACCGAAGAATTAATTTCTTCGATAGGATTTATTCATCCTAATATAGTGGCGATTTCATTGAGTATTCCGTTTAATTTACCATCTTTCGAAAAAATGTTGACCAAAATACGGGCTCAGTACCCCGACCTCTATATTTTTGTTGGAGGACAAGCATTTCTACATGGCGGATTTGAGATATTAAAAAAATTCCAAAATATCATATACATAGCTGATATAAATGAGTTGGATGAATTTTTACAAATGGAAATGAAGGATAAAAATTAGATAACACTTATGCAAAGCCTTGATTTTAACATGCTTTTATCAGAATGGACCGATGAATTGATGTTGACCCTGTGTGATAATAATTCATTTGGAATAGCCTTATTTAACAATGCCGGCGATTTACTTTGCGCTAATGCAGCAATGGTTTCGCTTTGCGATGATTTTGATTCAAGCAGTTTAATAAACCCAACTTTTGAAAAACTAGTTTCGTTAGAAACATCTGATTCAGTGCTATTTTCCGGGTTCTTAACCATTGGAAAATATAACAGTGTCAACACTACAATTGAGGCGAAAGTATATTGGAAAACCGACAGAATATTAATTACGGGTGGTATAAATGTGTCGGGTTTGATAGAACAAAACAAAACGATGCATATATTGAACCAAAAGGTGACCAATTTGCAACGTCAATTGATGCAAGATAAAGCCGAACTCTTGAATACAATGAAAAAATTGAAAGATACCCAGCAAATGCTCATCCATTCAGAAAAAATGAATGCAATAGGTAACTTGGTTGCCGGGGTGGCGCACGAAGTCAATAACCCGATTGCCTTTGTTTACAGCAATGTGTTTTCACTCGATAAATACATCGGCGACATTGTTCATTCATATACTGAACTGGAACAACTGATTAAGACCAAATGTAATGAGGAATTAATTGATTTGGCAAGTGAAATCAGGAAAAAGAATGATCTTGATTTTTTGATTGATGATATTGCAGACATCACCACGCAATCGAAAATAGGATTGGAACGTGTTAAAACCATTGTGGAAGATCTTCGCAGGTTTTCCAGACTGGATGAAGCGGAGATGAAAAGTATTGACCTGATTGAGAATATCTCATCAACCATTTTGATTGCTAATTTGGAATTAAGCAAACGAAACATTCTGTACAAGCTTATTGCTCCTGAAAAACTGATGGTTAAATGTTATCCGGGGCAATTAAATCAGGCATTGATGAATGTTATTTTAAATGCTGCACAGGCTATTGAAGCTGATGGAAATCTGACCATCACTATAACTGATGTTGAACAAAAGGTAACAATTTCTGTTTTAGATGACGGATGCGGAATCTCTCCGGAGATAAAGGACAAAATTTTCGATCCTTTTTTCACTACGAAGCCTGTTGGAAGCGGAACCGGTCTGGGATTGAGTATTACCTACAAAATCATTACTGAAATGCACAATGGAACCATACAAGTGGAATCTACACCAGGAAAAGGCACCTGTTTTATTCTGTCAATTCCTAAACAAATAAACGAAGTTAAGTGTAACGAATAGACTATAAGTTGACTATAAAAATTAAAGAAAATGAGGTTTCAGCAAAGTACAGAACATGAATATAACCTTCTGATCATTGATGATGAGGTTGAAATTACCAAATCAATTGCCAGGCAGTTCAGGGGAAAATACAAGGTTTTCTCGGCCACAAGTGCCAAAGAAGGATTGGCAATTATGGAAAAGGAACATATTCAGGTGGTTCTTGCTGACCAGCGAATGCCGGAAATGACTGGCGCTGATTTTTTCAACATTATAAAAGACAAATATCCTTATGCTTTAAAGTTGTTGCTTACCGGATATTCGGACATTGAAGCAGTGATCGGGGCCATCAATGAAGGACAGGTTTTCAGATATATTACCAAGCCCTGGATCCCGGATGAACTTGACTTGATTGTAAAGGAAGCCTTCGAGAAATATGAATTGATTACCAATAGACGCGAATTAATGTCCAGACTCAAGGATGCCAATCAACTTCTTGAGGATAAAGTGAAAATCAGGACCTCCGAACTAGAAAGCATAAACCAAAGGTTGATCGAACTCAATGAGGAGAAAAATCGGTACGTGGGAATGGTCGCCCACGACCTGAGGAGTCCTATCGGAAATGCAGAGGCTTTCTCGAACCTGTTATTCGAGGACTATGATACATTGCCCAAAGATGAACATTTGCGCTATATCGGCATAATTAATAAAAGCTGTTCGTTCTCGTTAAATCTTATCCATGATTTTTTAGATGTATCCAAAATTGAAGCTGGCATTTTTGATCTTAACCTTTCTATGCATGACTATATTTTATTTGTACATGATACGGTGAAACAAAATGAAATGCTGGCGAAGAATAAGTTTCAGGAAATACAGATACAATCCAATATTCAGGAGTTGCAGTTATCATTCGATAAAAATAAGTTTGAACAGGTATTGAACAATCTACTGAGCAATGCGATGAAATACTCCTTACCTGGCACCAGCATTAAAATCCTCATTTCGCTTTCAGAGAATGAGTTAATTACCAGTTTTATAGATGAAGGACAGGGGATTCCACCAAATGAACTCGCAACTATTTTTCATCCTTTTCAAACCACTTCTATGCAATCAACAACGAATGAAAATTCCACAGGCCTCGGATTGGCAATCGTAAAAAAGATAATTGAATCACATAAGGGAACTGTCTCTGTAAAAAGTGAACTTGGCAAAGGTTCAGTATTTACTATTAAGATTCCTATTACAGCCTCTTAAGAGAAGATCAGCGTTCGCATTTAAAGTAAGATCTTGTTCCTCTTTTTCAAGTTCTAAAAATATAGAAATGAACGTACATTTTATAGCCATTGGCGGAAGTGCCATGCACAACCTGGCCATTTCCCTGCACAGAAAAGGATACCAGGTGACAGGTTCTGACGATGAGGTTTTTGAACCTTCCAAAAGCCGCCTGAATAAATACGATTTGCTACCTGAACGTGAAGGCTGGTTCCCTAAAACAATCCGGCGCGATTTGGATGCAGTCATTCTGGGAATGCACGCCCGTGAAGACAATCCAGAGCTGTTGCAGGCTCAAAAACTGGGGCTGAAAATATACTCGTATCCTGAATACCTGTACGAGCAAACCAAAGATAAAATCCGCGTAGTCATTGGAGGCAGCCATGGTAAAACAACCATCACTGCAATGATCATGCATGTTTTACGCTTCAATCAAATCAAATTTGATTACATGGTGGGCGCACAGCTCGATGGTTTTGACACCATGGTTTCGCTGAGCAAGGAAGCCAAAATTGCTGTCTTTGAAGGCGATGAATACCTCTCCTCTCCTATTGACCTACGACCCAAATTCCACCTTTATTTTCCCCATATTGCCCTTTTGAGCGGCATTGCATGGGATCACATCAACGTGTTCCCTACTTTCCCTTTTTACGTGGAACAGTTTCAACTATTTGCTGATAAGATTCAACCCAACGGTTCTCTGATATACTTTGAAAGCGATGAAAACCTGCAGGAGATCGCTTCCAAGAGCCGCGAAGACATTCATAAATTGCCTTACCGGTCACATGATTCGGTGATCGAAAACGGGATTACCTATTTATTGGTGAATGGTAAACGGATAAAACTTCCTATATTTGGGAACCACAACCTGCAAAACATCTCGGGAGCACAACTGGCTTGCCATCAACTAGGAGTGACTGATGAGCAATTCTACGAAGCCATTGCAGAATTTAAGGGTGCCTCCCGCCGTCTGGAAGTGCTGGCCGAAACGGAAGATTGTGTAATTTACAACGATTTTGCCCATTCACCCTCCAAGCTGAAAGCCACCACTGAAGCTGTTAAGAAACAATTTCCAGAAAGAAAACTAGTGGCCTGCCTAGAATTGCATACCTTTAGTTCTTTGAAAAAAGAATTCCTTCCACAGTATAAAAATACCTTGCATGCCGCCGATCTGGCCATCGTGTATTTCAATCCCCATACCCTCGAACACAAAAAGCTGAAACCCATCACTGTACAACAAGTGGCCGAAGCCTTCGACACCCCGGGACTGATGGTTTTTACAGATGCAGATTCCCTTTTTACCTTCCTGAAATCTCAAAGCTGGGCGAAAGCTAATTTGTTGCTGATGACTTCTGGTAACTTTTCAGGTACAAACCTGAAGGACATGGCTGAAGAAATAATATTTTATAGTTAAACTTAATTAAAAGAAAAAGACATCAAAGCTTCATCAGGAGAGATTAAAAACCATTGGCCACTGATTAACTCATGCTTGATGATAAAGATACTTTTACTTTCTGTACGAACTTTAAAATAATCAGCTATTGGAGACTCCGGGGTTCTTTGAGCCTGATACCAACGGTCTGCTATTTCTTTAATTTCGTATTTCACATTCATCCAATAAAAACTTAGTGGATATTCTTTGGATTTATCCCCCGAATAAGATTCTACTTTTATAGGTATGAGTTTCATCGTGCAAATTTAGGGTCCTGTTATTTAGCCTGAATAGTTTGATGAATAAATTCATAGAATCATATTCCTACATTCCTCTGCCCTGTTTCATTCCCTGTCCTCCTCTGTGCAGCATCATTTCACCTTTGTGGGTATCAAACTTCAGGAGCTGCTCTTCGTTCAGTTGTGCGCGCATATCAAGGCGGTGCTGTGCCTGTATCTTTTCCATTTCAACTCTTAAAGAACCCATCTTTTCGATGTTCTTGTTAATGTCATTTATATCGGGCTTGTCGGCGGTCATCAATGTTTTTTGATGAGCTTTAACTTCTCCAAGTTCATTTTTTAATGGCTGTAATTGTTTTTGCATTTCCAACCTACTTTGTTTAAAAGCATCTTTTTGCGCATCGGTAAGGTTCAGTCCGTTGTTAGGACCTCTCTGATGGTCGTTCATTCTCATTTCTCTGTTCTGACCACGAAATGATTTCGTTGAATCCCTATCAGCTGGTATAGCAATTAAGATAGCCGAAAAACTCATCAACACTACGAGCAATAAAATTTTTGTTTTCATAACCTTTAATTTTTAGAAACTGTTTTTAGAAACTTTGCTAAAATTTCTCTTTGGATGCTTCTGACTGTAAAAGGTTTAATGCCTTAAAAAATAATGGTTAATTATTAATGGTTAATGGTTAATAGCTTCGCCCCCGATCGGCACGTTTTCATTAACCATTAATCATTAACCATTAAATGAACACGCTCATAATCAGCACCGTTATGATTCCCACAATTCCAACAGTGGATTCCATGACCGTCCAGGTTTGAAAAGTTTGTTTGATGCTCAGTCCAAAATATTCTTTAAACATCCAGAAGCCCGAATCGTTAAAATGCGACCACATCACGCTGCCTGCCCCTGTGGCCAGCACCATCAGCTCGGGTGAAGCGCCTGTCTGCTGCACGATGGGCAGCATAATAGGAGCCGTTGTAAGGGTTGCAACCGTTGCGGAGCCTACCGCGAGCCGGAAAATGGAAGCAATCACAAAGGCCATCAGAAGGGGGTTCATTTGGATCGAATCTGATATCGAGCGGATGTATTCAATTACATGGCTGTCTTTCAAAACCTGTGAGAAGGCCCCTCCGCCGGCAATAATGAGCACGATCATAGAGATGGCCCCGATTGACCTGGCCGAACCATTCATCACAGCATCCATGCTCCTTCCTTTACGAAGGCCGAGGGTAAATATGGCCACGATCACAGCCATGAACAGGGCAATATTGGCATCGCTCATAAATTTAAAGAAAGTCAGTATCCCTGATAGAAGGGTGGCTGATTCAGCATTAAAACCCTTTTGGGTGAAGATCAAATGGTAAAAACCAGTTATGTTTTCAATGCCAAGCCGCGTCAGTTCCGCTTTTGCAGGTGGAGGACCAAATGACAAATCGGTTACAGCGCCCATCAGCATTAATACAATGGGAGTTACGGCACATAAGATGCTGATTCCCAATCCGGGAAGTTCACTTTTTTCAAACTGACGTTCCTGAAACAAACCAAGAGGAGGTTTGACTTCAATATTTTTTGTAAACCGCGATAACCAGATCCCGCCAATCAGGCAAGCCGGTATCATGGGTATCAATCCGTAGAGCAATACGGTGTTCACGTTGGCTTCATAAATAAAAGCAACATAAGTAGGCGCCGGGTGGGGAGGTAAAAAACAATGCGCCACCGACAAGGCCGAGCACAACGGGAGAGCCAGCCAGATGGTAGGCAGCCGTGTTGTTGCAGCAAATGTAAAGATTAATGGAATCAGTACCAGGAAGCTGGCATTGTACATCATGGGCAGTCCTACCAGGAAACCTGTGATCAGCAGGGCATACTGAATGTTTCTAAGGCCCATAACTTCAATCATCTTGTACGTTATGGTATGCGCCGCCCCGCTCTCCTCGAGTATTTTCCCAAGCATGGCCCCAAAAGCCAGTATCAGCACAATTTTGCCCATCGTGTCGCCTACTCCCTTCAGTACCGAATCAAGGATGTCCAGGGGGTTCATGTTACTCAGCAGCCCAACGGCAAACGAAGTAATTAACAATGCAAGGAAAGCATTGAATTTAAACCTGGTAATCAGCAGCAGCAGTATCAGTATTCCAATTCCAACAATCAGTAGTGGCATAGGTGCGAGGTTAATTAGTCGGCTATAAAGGTAAAAATTTAGCGATTGTTATGCATGTTGAATTGATATAATAGTAGAACTATCGGGTAATTATATACTTTTCCCAGTAGAGGGGTTGAAAAAATAAAAAGACTGGCATTGAATTTTTACGATTCAAAGGTCACTGTATGGTCTCCCTAAACTTGATGTTATCTTACCTCTTCCTAAATAAGGGGTTGATCTCTATCTTTTTATTACCTCTGTTTTATTCCTGTTTTACTATTGTCATGTATAAAACATATATAAACCATATTAATACCGTATATATACCGTATCTTATTCGTATATTTACGGTTTATATATGCTTTTGATTAGTTATTAATATCATTTATACATATCAATGGCAAGACAGTAATAAGACAGAGATAAAAGAAAAGTATTGGCAAGACATTTTGGAGATAACTGGTAAAAAAGACGTGGACTTTACTATATAGCCGGGTGTAAATACCTGAGCTGTGCATAATTTGTTTATAAAT
>Ga0123337_10003075_pt1 | contig 18199 bp, 11 predicted proteins | sample frozenSSSSmetaG_FD_89792 | JGI IMG/M metagenome (GOLD analysis project Ga0123337, IMG submission 89792) | Glacier valley bacterial and archeal communities from Borup Fiord, Nunavut, Canada, to study Microbial Dark Matter (Phase II) -... | ecosystem: Environmental > Aquatic > Freshwater > Ice >... | reverse complement strand
GTTTAGTAATGAAACAGGGATAGTTAGATTCGAAACTGTTAAAAAAGACTCCAAATTGCTCACCTACAGTATTTTAAGAGGAAGTGTGGGCTATGAATTCAAGAATGGATCAGTCAGTTTAGGGAATGACCAGCTATTGTGGGGTTATGGTGAAAACGGCAGGCCGGTTATGTCTGATAAAGCCCCTGCTTATCCCTTTATCCGGCTGGATTATCAACCTCTGAAATGGGTTAAATTCCATTATGCTCATACCTGGCTTCAATCTGCTATTATTGATTCTGCCCGAAGCTATCCAAAAGGAAACACTATATACGGAAACGACCGCGAATTGTATGTGTCAAAATTTATGGCAACTCATAGCCTCAATTTCTTTCCAGTAAAAGGATTATCGCTAAGCATTGGTGAATCAATCATTTATAGTGACAAAATGAACGCCGGCTACCTGATACCGGTTATGTTCTTTAAAGCTTATGACCAGATCACCAGCAGATATAAAATAAATACCGGCTCTAACGGACAATTTTTCTTACAGGCAAGTTCAAGGAATCACATAAAGGGGATACACCTTTATTCCACACTTTTTATTGACGAGATAAGGGCTTCGGAGGTATTCAACAAAAACAAGAGCCGAAATCAGATTGGATTTAATGCCGGGGCATCAATCACTGATTTGTTTTTACCATACTTAACCATAGGGATGGAGTACACAAGAATTAATCCCTTTGTTTACCAAAATTTAATACCAGCTCAAACTTATACAAGTCACAACTATCTAATGGGCGACTGGATAGGTCAGAATGCAGACAGGTTTACTTCATGGATAAAATATAATCCACTTCCACGATTGTCAACTAAAATAAGACTGGATTATATCCGTAAAGGTGAAGATGGAACCCTAGAGGATCAATATTATGCAGAGCCTCAACCTGGATTTTTAAGTTCAAAGGTCGAGATTCAAAAACAATTACTCATAGAAGCCAGCTATGAACTAATTAACAACCTCAATATCAAAGGCTCGTATTTTAAACAGGGTGGTATTATTCGGCCTAATCTACAGACCTCTGCAGTACCGAATGAGTTTCGCTTTGGGGTAAATTATGGGTTTTAGGGGCCTCACCCCAGCCCTCCGCCCGAGGCGGAGAGGGAGTTGATCGATACTACCCTATGATGCATACCGTACCATAAACAAGCGCCTGTCTGTGAGACATAAGTACCCCCCTCAGTAAATTCATAAAAGGAACGCTTATTGCTTTAAATATTTATATTTGCAAAATCTAAATAAAATCATGCGTATCAAATTTCTAATCTATATTCTAATTACCGGCCTACTTTTTACCTCCCAGCAAAGCCGGGCGCAGAGTATATCCCTTGATAAACTTCAGAATGTTAAAGTTGACCAACTTTCAGATGCACAAATTTCTGAAGCCTGGAAGAAAATTCAGGATCTGGGTATTCCAGAACAGGAAGCTTACAAATTAATGGAACAAAGAGGTATGGATCCAATTGAGATTAACCTTTTCAAACAAAGAATAAGCATTCTAGGCCTGAACAAGAGTGGAACAAAAATTTCTGAGATAAACAAGAAAGATGATATCGATTTTAGCAGAGACACTGTCAATCTTGTAAAAAAACCTGTTTCAATAGAACCAGTAAAACCGTTTGAAAATTCCGCTTTAAGCATTTATGGAACCGAGTTCTTTAATCAGTCCTCCATAAAATTCGATCCTGATTTTAATATAGCAACTCCCAAAGGCTATGTTTTGGGTCCTGGTGATGAATTGATTATTCTTTTAACAGGTCTTAACGAAAGTAGTGTCCGTTCGAAAATTAGTCCGGAGGGGAACCTCCAAATCCCTTACGCTGGAATTGTTTATGTGAATGGTTTCACAATAGAACAAGCTACCAGTCTGATCAGGAATAAAATGGCTAAAGCATACCCTGCACTTAATAGTGGCCAAAGTCTGTTGACTATTAACTTAGGAAGTACCCGAACTATTAAAATTACCCTAGTAGGTGAAGTACAAACACCAGGATCATACACTATTTCATCGCTCTCCACACTATTCAATGCCTTATATCTTTCAGGAGGTCCATCTTTGAATGGTTCATTAAGGAGTATTGAACTTATTCGCAATAATAAAATTTATAAAACAGTCGATTTTTATACCTTCCTGCAACAAGGTCTGATGGATGGAAATATCCGTCTTGAAGATCAGGATGTAATCAATTTTCCGGTTTATCGAAAAAGAGTAAGCATCTATGGAGAGGTTAAAAGACCAGCAATATATGAACTGAAGCCAGAAGAACAACTTGATGACCTGATCAGGTATGCAGGTGGATATACAGATATTGCCTATCGTTCTATTGCAAAAATCGATCAGATCACTGAGCTGGAGCGAGAAGTCAAAGATGTTCCGGCAAGTCTGTTCAGCAACTTCGTTCCGCGAAATGGCGACCGGATTGAAATTGGATCCATCCAAAATAAATATGCGAACCGGGTGATACTTGAGGGGGCAGTAAACCGTCCGGGTGTTTATGAGCTAAGTTCAGGATTGAGTCTTTCACAGCTGCTTAAGAAAGCAGATGGACTGAAACCTGAAGCTTATTTAGAACGAGCGTATATTAAACGTACTCTCCCAAATCTGGAGAAAGAGTTTATATCCTTTGATCCTAAAACCATTATTAATGGTAAATCAGATATTCCCCTGCTGAAAGAAGACTCAGTAATGATTCAAAACCGATCAGAATTTATCACCGACCAGTATATCACCATTAATGGAAATGTTAAAAATCCGGGCACCTTTCTTTACCGAAAAGGGCTGAAAATCACCGATGTAGTTGCTTTGTCTGGCGGATTAACTGAGCAGGCAGCCGGTCATAACATTGAAATTTCAAGGATTATTAAAAACAACTCGGATAGTGTAGCAAATCAACTAGTTGAGACCTTTACAATTAATCTGAATAATGTGGGACAAAGCTCTCAGGATATCGAACTCCAACCACTTGACTATATCAATGTACCAAGGCTAGTTAATTTCAGACCACTTGGAAATATTTCTGTGAATGGGGAAGTGTTATTCCCCGGAGAATATGCAGTTCAGAAAAGAGATGAAACTGCTCTCGACTTTATTCAAAGAGCAGGAGGACTCAGCCCGTACGGATCTTTGGAAAGTGCTCAGATTTACAGGAACAGAATCAGAGTTGACCTCGATCTAACCCAAAGTACTATAGATCCAATTACCAGAAAGAGCATGATTTTACTCCCTGGTGACAGTATTTACATCCCCAGAATAATTTCTTTTGTTCAGGTCTCAGGTGCCGTCAGCAATCCTCAATACGTCAGTTATCAAGGAAGAAGATTTAAATACTACATCAATTCAGCAGGGGGTGTTCTTGAAGACGCACGTATAAAAGGTGCATATGTACAATACCCAAATGGTTTGAATAAACCTGTGCGGAACTTTCTTTTCTTCAGGAACTACCCTTCGGTTAAGCCGGGTAGCACCATCACTGTTCCCAAGAAGAATCCTGACAGCAGATTCAGGTTGGGATTTGCCGAGATTTCAGGAATTACTTCTGCTGTTACTGCGCTCATTGGGCTGATTGCAATTTTATCGAGATAATATGAAGCAGGACAATTATCCTTTCGAACCGGAATTCTCGTTTAGACAAACTATTGAAAGCCAATGGGAAAATGTGCTTTATTTATGGGATAAAAAGGGAAAGCTTATTGCCTTTGGTATTCTTGGAGCAGTTCTCGGAATAGCCTATGCATGGCTAAAGCCAATTACATACACATCAAGATTGACTTTTGTTGTCGAAGAATCCAAGGCAGGAGGTGGCTCCCTTCTTTCAGGGCTTGCAGGACAACTAGGTTTTGACCTGGGAGGGTTATCCGGAACTGGAGGGGTTCTGGCTGGCGATAATGTACAGCAATTATTGCGGAGTCAGAAAATGATCAAAAACACACTTTTAACCCCTTTTGGTGATTCAGGTAAAGTTTCAATCGCAGATGAATATGCCAGAACCGCTGAATTGAGTGAGGCATGGGGCAAAAAGTATAATGATGGGAAGCCGATTCGATTCCCATTAGACACTGACAACTATACCCGTCTACAGGATAGTTTATTACAGATAATTTCCAAACGTATAAGTGATAAGGAACTGGCAGTAGGAAAGCCGGATAAAAAATTAAGCTTTTTTGAGGCTACTGTTACCATGCATAATGAAGCACTGGCACAGGCTTTTACTACCGGGTTAATAGATCAAGCAACCCGCTTTTACATTGACACTAAAACCAAAAGACAACGTAATAATGTCAATAGATTACAAGCAAGGGCGGATAGTATCGGATTACTACTGAATCAAAGAACTTATTCAGCATCACAGGCTAACAGTATTATGCTGGATGTAAACCCCGCCTATCCTACAGCAAATGTTGGGGTTGAGTTAAAACAAAGAGATAAACTGGTCCTGCAAACAATTTATGCAGAGATCGTAAAAAACCTGGAGATCAGCAGAACAATGCTAATCCAGGAAACTCCAACTTTCCAAATCGTTGATGAACCTGAATTACCACTCAAAAAGAACCGTACAGGTTATCTGGTTTCTATAATTTATGGTGGATTAATTACAGGAATTGCAGGAGCAGTGTTTCTTCTGCTTAGCAGGAAAAAAGTAGAGACCCTATAGCTATCGGGTTGATAGTTGAACCTTCGCCAGTCATTTCGAAGGAGGCCCGCCTGACGGGACGGACAGGCACGACTGAGAAATCTCATCATCAAAGCCACGGACTCTCTGCAACAGATTTCTCATCGCGTTGATAATATTTTCAAACAGAGCAATCCACTCCGTCCGTCGAAATGACTTGCTATTTTGCTCATTTCTATTTCCATTTCCCTCTGAAAAACATTCTTAGGGCTATTTTCTTATGTAACCAGGATTTACCTTTTAGATCTATGAATCGGATGAATAAGCTCTTTTGTTCATCGCTTAATTTGTTCTGAAAGGTATTATAGAATTCGCTGGCAAAGCTGATCTGATCTTCAAATAAATCATTTTGTTCAAAGGAATGCATAATTTCAGTGAATAGCCTTGATAACCTTCCTTTCCTCTTAAAACCTCCAACTTCTGTCGCATTGCTTGCGTGGCTACGGTAATACACTTGCGGCTCTGGCACAATATCAGCCTTTCCAAAAGTATAGGCTATCATTGATATCCAGGTATCATGATTTAAAGCCCCACGTTCAGGTATTGTCGCAAAATAAGAACGCATTGCCGGATTCATCAGCATGGTACATCCATTTACAAAACATCCAAAAAACAAGGTCTCCAGGCAATAAATATATCCTCCCTGACCCAATTCGGCTCTAAAGGAAGGATTGATGAGATTTTTATCCTGATCAACCAGAATAAGATCTGAATAAACTATACCTGGAGAATCCGTATCGTCAATATTGCTTATGTACTCTGCCGCCAGGCTTAATTTGGAAGGCAACCAGATATCATCCTGATCAGATAATGCAATGTAATTTCCGGGAATACAAAGTGAAACCGCTTTCTTAAAGTTCCCGATAAAGCCTAGTCGTTGATCGTTTATGTAATAATTCAGAAGGCCTCTATTATGATAATTTTCGAGAATACTATGGGTATTATCAGTCGATCGATCGTCACAAACAATAATTTCAGCTGGCTTTAGGCTTTGAGAGAGGATTGAATCTAATTGTTCTTCAAGAAATTTACCGCCATTATAGGTGGCCATCGCAACTGATATTGAAGAACATTTTGAAATTTTTTGCTCAGATATAGTCATTCTCTCATAATAAGCCGGTATGCAGTATATGCATTAAGTCCTCTAAATTAAGAAATTAAAACATGTGCTTTTGTCTGAATTATGATTCAGTGATTTATTTGATTCATTACAATCAAACTAATCAGTCTAATCATAAAAATCACAGTTCAGACAAAATACCACCTGTTGTCTGAACCATGAATCAGATGATTTACATGACTATTATAAATCAATACAATCACACTAATCAAAAAGATAATAGTTTAGACAAAATACTGTCCTATAAATCATTAATTTTAAAACCAACCGACAGGCAGATATTAATTAATAAACACCTGCCACCTGCATGAAACAAAAACCCACATTTGTTACCATATTTACAGATACAGAGAACTTCCACCTGGTTAAGGATGTTGGTCAGCTCCCATACTTCATGTACAAAACAGAAGGCTATGATACAGAATTAATCAGCTACAGAAATAATAAAGAATATCCCTACCTCAACAAAGAAGTTAAAGGATTGAAACTAACTTTTATCCCAGATAAGGGTAGATTTTTCTACTTTGAACTGGGAATAATGACCTATATGTGGTCCTTCTCAAAATCAATTGATGTTTTAAACCTGTTCCATTTCAAGAAAGATCATTTACTCTATCTTCTTCTTTACAAAATCCTGAATCCAAAAGGAAAAGCTTATATAAAACTGGATATGGATATCCTTTTTTTTAAAGATTATAATGCTTTTCTCTACTCTAAATATTCACTCAAAAACTACCTTTTAAAAGGTATAACAAAATGGATTTTTAAATTAACTGATATCTTGTCGGTTGAAACCGATGAAGCCAGATCATATCTAATAAAAGTATATCCAGAATTGGAGAAAAAATTAATTTGCATTCCTAATGGGGTGGATAATCTATATCTGGAAAACGAAATTAAATTAAGACCCTGGGAAGAAAAAGAGAATATCATCATCACAGTCGGCAGAATAGGGACCTTTCAAAAAAACACCGAACTATTCCTGGAAGCATTAAAAGCAGTAGAATTAAACAGTTGGAAAGTTTATATTCTGGGTCCTGTTGAGGAAGATTTTCAGAATTACATTAAGCAATATTTTCTGGAGCATCCGCAATTAAAAACCCGCATTATATTCACTGGAAACGTTAGCGACAGGAGAGAGCTTTTTGAATGGTATAACCAGGCTAAAATATTTTGTTTAACATCAAGGTTCGAAGGATTCCCTATTACTTTCCCCGAGGCTCTTTATTTCGGGAATTACATTATCAGTACCCCCGTTTCAAGTTCAGTACACATCACAAATAACGATGAGTTCGGCAAGGTGGTAAAAGCTGAAGCCCCGGATCTTGCAGCAGCAATTCAAGACTCTATGACAGAGGGCTTTTTGACTTCCAAACGGTTTGAGGATACCCTCAAATTCTCAAAAACCAATTTTACCTGGCCTGCCATCATTAAAAAACTGTCAGATAAACTAAAGGACAATGCGTAAACAATTACTGAAAGATTCAGCTACATATTTGAGCGGAAGCATTATCGTCCAGATTCTGAGTTTTATCGGGATGATATTTTTAATGCGCTTTCTTCCGGTTCCAGAATATGGGAAGTATAACTATATCATTGAATTCATCTCCATTTTTGCATTCTTTTCGGATGGAGGATTTACGCAACATATCGTTAAGGAAAGTAGCCAAAATCCGGGGTCAGTCGAAAAAATATATGCCAAAGCACAATCAGCCCAGTTGCTGATCAGCGGATTGATGTTTGTTCTTATTCTAGGCATCAGCTACCCCACAAATTCGATACAGGACTTCTATTATCTATCTATATTCGGCCTGAGTATTGTGATTAATGCATATTTCGCACCAATGCTTGCCATTCTAATTGCATCAGGCAGAAAAGACCTAATCTTTTTTAAAGATGTTGTTCTAAGTGTTGCTAGGCTTATGTTTATCCTGCTCGGAATTTACCTGAAAGCTCCCTTCGCTTACTTTATTTACCTTGGTTTTATTAACTGTATTGTTCTGTTCCTACTTTTCCTTTATACACGATATCAGGAGAACTATAAATACATTTCAAACTCCGAATTAAACATACCCGAAAGTCTTTCATTTATTAGCCATGGTTTCCTGTTTACTATCTTGATGGCCGCAAATGTGATCTATAACAAAATAGACATCATTATGCTGGAGAAAATGATAGGGAGTACAGAAGTCGGCTATTATTCAGGAGCTACAAAATTTATTTATCCCTTTATGTTTATTTCAGGGGCATTTATGACAGCGATCTTTCCTAAACTGGCAAAGCATTCTGAAGAAAAGGCTAAATTTAAAATTGTCCAAAATCTTGCCTTGTATTATCTTGGAGGAATTGGAATAATACTCAGCACTTCCCTTTACTTAGGGGCTGGTTTGATCTTTCAATTATTTTTTGCGGATAAATACAATGACTCCATACCTGTGTTTAAAATATTGGTCTGGTATCTGGCCATTGTGTTCATTTATGGACCAATCAGCAATAGCCTTGTGGCCAAAAACAAGGTTATATTTTTGGTGTACCTCAACCTGATTATGATTGTTCTGAATGTTGCAATGAATTTCTTTCTTATCCCGGTTTATGGAGCAAAGGGTGCGGCAATGGCAACAATTGTTTGCGAAATACTGATTCTGGGTTCAGCAATAATATATTGGAGGGGAATTGAGACCCGATAGCTGTCAGGTGGAGATCCGTGATTTCAAACACAGCGGCAATATTTTCTTCTTAAGCCAGGAATTCGCGTGTGGAGAAATCTGTTGATGCAGGACTGTGCATTTGACCTTGAGATTTCTCTTCACGTTAATGCTATATATTGATTTAACAATCTAATTCGCTCATAGAAATGACGGAACCATTTGCTAATTCCCCTCCACCGACAAATAGACAACTCACATCATTAACAAATCATACCCATTCTCCACTCTCAATTCTCAATTAATCAAAACCTATACATCATCCCCAGCTTAACCTGATAATTCAATCGGTCCCATCCCGTAACAAAATACTCAGGTGGGCGGCTATAAAGCACATATTGATAATTAAGCGAACGGATCATAGCACCCTTAGCACTAAATACCAGGTTTTTATAATCCCAGTCGGCCGAAATCGCAGCGCTCATATCCACATAATGCTTACTAAAATCCGGCGGGTCAATATACATCTGATAATAGAAATCATTATTATGAAGATATCGTTCAAATTGAAGGCCTATTCTTTTCAATCCCTTAAACCAGCTAATATCAACGGACTGAAGATTACTCCCGGGACCAATACCTGATCCCAGTACCTGTCCCATATGTGTATAACCCTGTCTAACGACAGAACTTGTATACCAGCCACCCTTTTCAGGAACAGAGGTCTGCTGTAACTCAGTAAACTCCAAAGAAACCTGAAAATATTCACCCGGACGCCTATTCAAAGGAAGAATTTTTCTCAATCCAAGCAAATAAGCTGCTGACCTGTCGGGTTCTCGTAAAAATGCAGTTATACTATGTTTCCCCTGGTGTCCGTATTCCCCATAGATCTCTGCCTTAGCTTCCTGCATGACCCAACGAAAAAACAGACTGGAATACCTATCTCTAATAGATACAGCTTCCTTACTTTCAAAGGGCAGCAACAGGGGCAGAAAATCTGATGGTCTCTTTCCAGCATCCTGATTATACATCTGGGAAACCTGACTTGCACCGATAAATAATCCCGGAACCCATTTCGGGTTGTAGGTTAAAACAAATCCAGAAAGAAATCGCCAATCATCCCTCTTAGGTAAATAAAGCGATTGGCCCTCATAAACTCTATTTTCTTGCGGAGGTAAAATGCCGGAATTCTCTAATCGTCCGGCAATTAGCTGAGCTTCAAAGGAACCTATTGGCGTTTGAATCGGTCGACTGGTATTCAGGGTAATATGCTTAAAGCCAGGTGCATTATTACTCATCAGCAGGGAACTCCTTCTACCCGGGCCCCACCAGAGATTCTCATTGGAAATTCCAACAGAAATTGGGTCAAAAGTTAAACGGACGCTACTCTGGCCCCAGAACAATTTCGAATAGGGGTCTTCTCCATAACGTTCTGTGATATCAGAGACATTAAAATAATTATTATAATATTTGGCCCAAACTACATCGTACTGCTCGGATGGGAAGCCTTCATATTCCGGATTATTAGCATAAACATATTCTGGTTTTAATTGAATACTCAGGGGGCCATATTTCAAGAAAGCCCCAAAACTCAATTGGGTCTGATTTCCTTTTGCTGGAATCATGGCCCCATCATTCCAGTCGTATGGGAGAATAGAATTGTACTGATGCTGCAAATTAAGTGGCAGCAACTGAAGAAATGCTCTATTCCCCGGGAGCTTTAAACTGCTGTTAAACTTAAACAGTCGGTTTTCAGTAGAAAGGGTATCAATTCCGGATGTAAATTGATCCCCTGCATAGAGCGGCCTGATTGTAAAAGAAATGAGTGAATCTTTATTGCCCAACAATTGCTCTCTGCGATAGGAATCCTCAAGAATAGGCATACCAACAGGTAGTGACTGTGCAAAGCTTGTCCCTGCAAAAACCAAAATTTGAAAGAGTATAAATAATAAGGTCTTCCTCCGGATCATATCATCTGAATTCAATCGTCTTAACCAGAATATTATCAACCGACCAGCTTTCATTACAATTTTTATTGGCAGCATCCGGATCCTCAAGCTGTGCATAGCATCCTATATCCAGAGTACTTCCAGTATGTTCAATAGTACGAAGTATGCGGTACATTGACGTACCTCCTTTAGAATCTTTTAGTTTACAGGCACCGGGAAGATCAGTTTTAATCGCATTACTATTTGGCTTATTATTAAAGAAAACAAATCCACCATTAACTTGAGATGGTTGCAATACTGGAAAAGCTTGAGAACAGTTCGTACACAAACCATTAGCAATGGTTGAATAGATTGCGCTCCAACCATCAATATTCATGATCCAGATATCCGGACCCTCAGGTTTTATCGTGTTACCGTCCCAGGTATCATGTATATACAACTCGAAGCTGATTTGAACCAGATTATGCTTCGGTAAACTGTCTAATTTTAACAGAAATCCATCTTGAGAATATCTGCCTATAACCTTTGAACCATTGTAATCTTCAATTTTACCGCTAATAATCCCTGATAAATTACCCCCTTCAAAATCATTCTTGTAAATTACTGTCTCCTTTTGCAAGCCTTTGCAGGAAGCCATAGAGATTATGACCAGGAAACCTACAAGAATATGTCGAAATCTATAGTGCATTAGATACAAATATTGCGTATTGAAATTAAATTGTGCTTCATTTGCTAAATATTAGTAATTGGTACTGTCATCCCAGCGCAGGAGGAATCTCCATTTGCTAATTATCATAATTGCTAGTTCACTTATCATTAGATTTCTCTTCGCATTAATAGTATTTCTAAATTCATCAATCCTGCCTGCTCATCGAAATGACAGAACTGTTTGATAATTTAATCTCCTCCTCCACTGTCAACCGTTAACTGCCAGACGAAGTGACTTACTAAATCTCCCTTCCGCTCACCCATGTGATTTCGTAAGTCTTTCCTCCATTGTCCACCATCAATTGTCAACTGTCAACTAATCAAAACCTATACATCAGTCCAATCTCCCCATTCAAATGAAAAACATTCTTATTTGGAGAACCATATGGACCTGAAAGCCACTGATAATTTACCGAGTGTATTGCTTGCAATTTGGCATTGAAAATAAACTTATTGTAATTCCAATTTCCTACGGCTGCGGCACTAAAATCTATCCATGGGCCATAACCATTCAAATTCGCAAGATCGCCGTTATGCTCATAACGCTCCAATTGTAAACCTATTTGCTTCAAACCTTTTACCCAGCTAAGATTCACGGATTGAAAATTCCCTCCCGGGCCTATTCCTGCCCCCAAAACCTCACCACGATTGGTATATCCATGTAATACCAAGCTATGCACATACCATTCACCCGCTTCCCTGATGGTACGGTCTAATGATTGCTCCATATGAGTAAGTTCTATCCCCAAGTAGATGTATTCCTCTTTCCTATGCTTATAAGGAATAAGTTTACTCATTCCGAGTGTATATGCCCTTGAATGCTCAGGACTCATTAGAAAATCACGGATACTATAGGAATGATCGTTCAGGCCATATTCAAAATAAACTTCTGCACGGGATTTAGCTAAAAGCCATCGTGCGAATACAGAGGTAAGCTGATCCCTTATTTTATCATCCTCATTGGTGTTTTTTTTCTGAAAAGCCTGGAATAAAGGCAGATAATCCCCGAGACTATCATCCATATCCTCACTATATATCTGAAAACTTCTTGTCAGCCCCAGAAACAAGCCTGGAATCCAGCGTGGTTGATAAGTCATCACCAATCCTGATAAATACCTCCAGTCATCCGGTAAGTCTTCTGTATAGCCTGATCCTTCCAAGCGCCCAGAAACGATCTGAGCTTCTATGGACCCGATTGGAGTTCTGACTGGTCGGCTAGTGTTGAGAGTGAGATGTTTAAATCCCGAAGCAGTATTGCTCATTAGGATAGAATTACGTTTCCCAGGACCCCACCAAAGATTTTCATTTGAAAGCCCGACTGAAACCGGATCAAAATTCAATCTCACACTACTTTGTCCCCAGGATACCCTTGAATAAGCGTCCTCACCAAAACGCACAGGAAAATCCGCCGAACCTAAATTTGATCTGTATTCCCTGAATGCATCATTTCCTGCAAAGACGTATTCAGGTCGGATTTGAATACTTATCGGACCTGCCCTAGCAAAAAAACCGGCACTAATAAGGCTCTCATATCCCTTAGCAGGGATCATTGCTCCATCATTTCGGCTATTTGAAGGATGCCCATTATATCGTTGCTGCCAGGAAAGAGGAAGGATAAGAATTTTGCTTTTGCCAGAAGCTGAGCTGTAGATTTCTTTACCAGGATTCAATAGGGTATCTAAAGCCCCCAGGTTCTTAGCTTCATTTAAAAATGGAAAACTAGGACGAACTGTAAAAGAAATTGTAGAGTCCAGATCACCATTTAACTGCTTTCTGAAGTAATAATCTTCTAAGCCTATTGTACCTACTGGAAGACTTTGTGCAAGAATAAATTCACAACCCGTTGTTAAGAAAAGGAGGGTAATAAAATACGCTCGTGCAATTTTCTTATTTACATGTAAAAGTTCTGGATTCTCTCTGATCACAAATTCAATATTTATCCCTTTTACAGCTTAAAGATCGGATATAGCCTTGTCAGGTATCTCAACAGGACTATCAAGCTCTTCGTAAATAGAATTATTACTCTTAAATTCGGGTACAATCTCCTTCATCTTCACTACTACTTGCCTATCCTTATATTCGCAGCTCAATTTTATTAACTCTGAAATGTGTTTACTGATCGTTTGAAAATGATACTCTCTAACTTGTGCTACCATGATCTTTTCATGATGGGTAGGCATGGTATTTTCCAGATCATTTAATAATTCTTCATAAAGCTTTTCACCGGGTCTAAGTCCTGAAAATTCAATCGCAATATCCTGATGGGGAACCAAACCAGAAAGTCGGATCATTTTCTTCGCCAGTTCAATGATCTTAACCGATTTGCCCATATCGAAAATGAAAATTTCACCACCTTCTCCCATGGAGCCCGCTTCCAATACCAGGCGGCAAGCTTCAGGTATGGTCATAAAGTAACGGGTAATATCCGGATGAGTCACTGTAATCGGGCCCCCTTTCTGAATCTGTGCCTTAAAACGCGGGATTACAGAACCATTTGAGCCAAGAACATTGCCGAAACGGGTAGTAATGAAGAGTGTATTTACACTGGATCGATTCTCATTGAGATGGCTCAGTCCATTGGTATAAATAGTTGGCTCCTTGTACTTAAATGAATTAAATAAAGACTGCACATAAATCTCTGCAATCCGTTTGGATGCCCCCATTACATTTGTCGGGTTAACTGCCTTATCTGTGGAAATCATCACAAATTTATGTACTCCGTACTTCACAGACAAATCTGCAACAACCTTGGTACCCATCACATTGGTTCGTACTGCCTCTCCGGGATTATGTTCCATCAGAGGTACATGCTTATATGCCGCTGCATGGTAAACATAATGGGGCTTAAATGTTTGAAATAATAACTCCATGCGAAAACGATCTCTAACATCTCCAATAAAACAGTGAAAATTATTTTGAAGATTATTTTCCTGTAATTCGAGATGAAGCTCATGAAGCGGGGTCTCACTTTGATCATTCAGAATAATCATCTGTGGCCCAAACTGGGCAATTTGCCGAACGATTTCTGAGCCAATTGAACCAGCAGCCCCTGTTACGAGTACTCTCCTTCCTCTCAGTTGGTCAGAGATGATCTCATTATGAATCTCTATAGGTTCTCGTTCGAGAAGATCCTCAATTTTGATATTCTGCAATTGCTTGCTCGATAGTTGTCCGTTAATCCAGGATCGTACTGGCGGTAAGGTCAATACCTTGATATCATTTTCAAGACAAAGATCCACGATCCTGTTCTTCCGGTCGGGAAGGATGTTTTGGGAGGCTATAATCAGATCATCGATTTTCTCCTGCCTTATCAGGCTAAGGAACTCCCTTGTATGATAAATCTTGATTCCATCTATTGCTTTACCAGTTTTGCGCTCATCATCATCAATAAAGGCCATCAATAACATATTCACCTTATTATCATGATCCAAAGTACGTTTTGCGGCAATCCCCGCTTCCCCTGCTCCGTAAATGATAACCCTGCGTTTATCCATCCTGAAATTCTTTACATACATGAAGAAGTACTTCACCATCACCCTGTAGGTAATTAGAAGTAAAAATCCGGTCAAACCATTTATTACGAGGATAACATTGGATATATAAGGGGCTTTGTTAAAGCTAACAAGGACTAAATTAACAATGAAAAATAGGCCATTACTAATCAGTACTGAAAACAATATCCGGAAAGAATCCTGTGCACTGGTATAGCGAATGATTCCTGCATAGGTTTTGATAATCAGGAATACAAAACTATTTAATATGCTGAATACCAAAATATTCCGACTCAGCTCATTCGCATTAATTTCCTCTATATTGAAATTATATTTCAGAAAATAGGCGAAGCAAAGAGAAAATCCGCAAACAAAAAGATCCAGACAAAAAATGATCCAGCGCGGTACTATATTGATATGATTAAACAAAGCTGTTTTCTTAGTTTATTAGCAAATATAGTATAATTACTTATTCAATGTATTTCAATTGAAAATTGATAATAGAAATTTTAGCACGGAGAGTGGAGAGGTCTGTTAAAAAGATTCAGGATTTAAGCTTTGGTTTGAGAATAAGGCAGATAAATTATTTTGGTATTTTATTGTCTCTTAAGTGTTTGGTTAGATCCTCCAGAGATACTGTTTCTCGGAATATTTTTTTTACATTTCTGGAATGCCATTAAATATACAGGCTCACAACTCTTTGCTTTTAGTTAATATCAAAATTGAATGCGCCCTGCCTCTGCAACACCGAAGTCATTTCATGTCTTTGAAGCCATGTCCAAATTACCAACTATTTTATACCTTATCTGCAACTCTTATCAATATTCTGCACGCTAATAAGCCTCCATATTAGCCTTTTTTTAAATAAACAACCCCTAATGTATATCTGGGACATCCTAATTTCAAAAAAACACCTCAGAACAACATTTGAACCTGCTTTTAGTCAATCGCTAAGAAAACTGCGGAAACATGAAGGAGAATATGATAAAATTTATAATGAGAATTTCTAGTCTATTTGTTACACTTTATGAGGCCAACCGGTCAAATTTGAGTTGCAAGTAAGAATAGCCATTCACGAATCAACTTCTATGATTTGAAATTGCTCCTTTAGGAAATATTAAATAATATAAAATCCTATTATACCGGCAACTCTGGGTAAGAACTTTCTTGATTTTATAAAATTATCAGATGTTTCTTAAAGTGATTTTAACGATAAACAATTTTTCTAAAATGCAAATTCTATGCTATTTAAAGGAAAACCCAGCAGGAAACTCTCTCCAGAACATGGTGGTAAATTTCCCTACTTTAACTTCATTAAAGCCCCAGGTATTCGCAATCCCCCTAAAAATTTTAGTAGAACCGAGTTCCACATCATTTCCAGCTGACAGATAATTGTTTGAATTATAAAGCATAATTACCGTTGTTTTTTTTGAAAAATACTGGTTGGTTGAAAATTTAGGTGGTTGGTCTAACACATTGTATTTCCCCTTATATGGATATAATTGCCAGTTAATCTGATCGCAGAAAACTATCACATTTGTATCGCTTTTGATTACTTTCAGCAATGCGCTCTCTAAAAGAGGCATTTCGTAATTAAGGCTCTTATATTTATTGTAGTTGTAATGTGCGTAAAAACAGATTCCTGCCAATAACGCAATCGTTGTCCCCGCGGTCACGGTGGCCTTAGACATGGTAGAGAGGAAGTTCCATTTAGATTCCAGAACTATCAAAATCCCTAGCGGCAGAAACGGAAGCAAAGGCCAATAAAATCGACCCTCTTTTAAGGGTAGCCAATGCAATACGTCTTCAAAATAAAGTCCTGAAACCACTTTAAGGAAGATAATAAGTGCTAAATAATTGACAATGATCCAAATCGATATTTCACGGATCTTTCCTCCTTTCCTAAAGAGCAACAAAAGTGTCGTAAAAAAAACAATCACGAATACAACCTTTACAAAAACGATTATATAAGAAAATTTGCCGGCGACGCTTGGAATTATCGCAATTATAATTTTCTCGAGATAGGTCGATTGAAAGATTGCATTAAAGATATCGTCTGCCCAACCCTGATAAAAAAAAGGAATATTCAAGACAAATTTGCTGGTGTTAATGGCATATAAGCTTGTCGGACTATTTAATTTATTAACGATGGTAAATCCGATAATCAACACAACGGGGATGGAAAATTTTAAAAAGCTTAGTATGGATTTCTTCTTCAGTCCGTTATGCATAAAGATTATCCAAAACGAACAGCTAGCTATTAAAAACATACCTGAATACTTAAACAGGATCATGGTTGCAATAAGTAACCCAATCGCCAAAGGGTCGCGAGTGCGCTTGTACCAATATGACTGATCAGATTTATCTTTCCAGGTTCGCGACAGTAACAAAATTGAAAATATCGAGATAAAGAGAACAACTATCATATCGGTTACCGACTGGGCATATTTGATTACATACCCCGATATCACGCAGGAAAATAATATCTTCAACCAAATATCCTTGATAAAAAACTCGCTCAGCTTCAGCCATGCAAATATTGTTGCTATAATAATTGACAATTTAAAAAGTTTCAGCGTATATGCTAATGGTAGGCCCATAAAAAGCAAGAAAGCTAATGAAGAGGAATAACCTATTGGCCATGCATTTTGGAACGAAAAATTAGGCATAGAAATATCTTCGTTCTCTATTAAGGAATAGGTGTTCCCGTATCCATCAGAGAGTCTAATAGCAGCCTCTATTTGACAAGCTTCATCAAATCCAGGTATATATGCTCTAATTCCGAACAGATAGTACAAAAAAGGCAATATGAGGACGAATGAAACTATAAAGTGTCCGTTCTTTTTGCATATCTCTCTGGTTTTAAATTTCAATTGACCCTCTTTTTTAATCATATATTTTTACACGGCAATATTACAAATCGTTATTAGCAGTTATTTCTTCCAGTGATTTGGCAATAATTCCAAAAGTATTTAAATCGTTAGCAGTCTTATAAATTTTGCCCCACTTTAAACCCAACACGCTTTCGGACGAAAATGGTAACAATATTCCTATTCTCTCAGTAATTTTTAATATTTTCAATAGCAGGCTTGATGAAATGGGTATAAATAAGTTTCGGGCTTCTTTATTCCTAATAATTAACAAAATATTCTTCAACGATCTTGGCCTTTCTTCAGCGACATTATATATCCCCGTTATCCCTTTATCAATGGCAACATTAAATATCTCCAGCAGGTCTGGCATACCGATGGTCTGCACAAGTTGCTTGCCATTGTCAATTAAGGGAATTATATATTTATTATCTAACAATTCCTTCATCTTTAGAAACATGCCACCATTTCCTACAACCAAACCAAGTTTAAAAATAAGGTCCCTTTTTTCGTCGAACATTTTTTCAAGAGCGAGTTTGTTCATCCCATAGTGCGATCTGGTTGAGGAATGTGCTGAGAAAGAAGACAAAAAGATTATTTTTATCATATGCTGGCGGCACATTTCGATAATCCGCGCAGTCGCTATTGCGTTGATTTCATCAGCATTTTCACATTTAATTGAATAAGGAGTATATGCGCAATGAAT
>Ga0123337_10003073_pt1 | contig 18202 bp, 11 predicted proteins | sample frozenSSSSmetaG_FD_89792 | JGI IMG/M metagenome (GOLD analysis project Ga0123337, IMG submission 89792) | Glacier valley bacterial and archeal communities from Borup Fiord, Nunavut, Canada, to study Microbial Dark Matter (Phase II) -... | ecosystem: Environmental > Aquatic > Freshwater > Ice >... | reverse complement strand
CGTATTGGTTGTGCCAGAGGAAGCGATCATACAAAAAGGCTGAAATCCTTCGATCTTATCTTTTGCTATCGCATTTTTAAGTTTATTGATTGAAAACTTAAATTCCATATCGGTTGGAATGATTCTGACCTGCTCCTTTTTAAAGCCAAGAATATTGATAGCTTTTATGTTAGATGAATGTGCCTGATCGGATAAATAAATGATCGCTTTTGAAAAGTCATCACCGCATTTCACTTTCCGTGCAGTAGCCAGGGCTGTTAGATTTGCCATGGATCCGCCGCTGGTAAAGATCCCGCCACCTTTTTTTACCTGAAAATTAAAAAGTTTCAGCATCCAGTTCAACGTATTGATCTCGACTCCAGCTGCTGCCGGAGAACCTACCCATCCGCCTGCGAAAATGTTAAAACCTGTAGCCAATGTATCAGACATCACACTTATATAATTGCTGGGGCCTGGTACAAATGCATAAGATTTTGGATGGGTCATGATATTACTGTTGGTCATGACATTTTCCAGAACAAACTTCAAAACATCATCAGCAGCCATTGGGTTTTCGGGCGCCTCTTCACAAAAAAGGGCATCAATTTCCTTTCTGATGGCAATAGCTACCGGAAGTTTTTGATCCTGTGTTTCAAAATGATCAACAATCGCATCAACAACCTTGTAGCCAAAGTCTTGCATTTCTTTCCTGGAAAGATCTAATCTTACAGTTTTATCAGTTTTCAATGGAATTTAATAATTGGTTGTAGCAAAACTAAGTTTTTTTTGAACCTGAATGTCAAAATTTGCGGGGACTTCAACGATTAACTACCAGTTTGGGTGTTAAAATATCTTTTCCGCTAATGCATTTCGGGAAGAGTAAACAAAATATTAAGGATTAGAAAGGATCAGGATCTTTTCATCATGAATCGGCTTCCTAAAGAACATCTGTTGAAAAACATTATTTTTCTTATTTTGCACCATGCTGTTTCGTGAAATTATTGGTCAGAAAGAAGTTAAGGAACAATTAATTCAATCGGTTAATGAAAACCGGGTAAGTCATGCGCAATTATTCCTGGGTCCGGATGGTTCCGGAAACTTTGCACTTGCATTGGCTTATGCACAATTTATTTCCTGTACCGACCGTCAGGAGGCAGACAGCTGCGGTAATTGTTCATCCTGCAGAAAGTATAATAAACTCATACATCCCGATCTTCATTTTTCCTATCCTTTTTTCAGAGGCGGTGAGAAGGAGGATTCTCTGGCTGATCTGGAAGAATGGAGGGATCTTGTTTTGAGTAACCCTTATTTTGACCTTGATGAGTGGAGACACCGGCTGGATGCTCAAAACAAGCAGCCGAATATCAATAAAGCAGAGTGTTTGAATATTCTGCACAGATTATCGCTTAAACCGTTTGAATCAGAGTATAAAACAATGATCATTTGGCTACCTGAATACTTAAAGAATGAAGGAAACAGGTTGTTGAAGACACTGGAAGAACCGGCAGAAAAAACCCTGATCATTTTGGTCGCAAAAAGTCAGGATCAGATTTTAAACACGATCATTTCAAGAACTCAGCTGGTTAAAATTCCGGCACTCAGCAAACAGGATATCTTAGAATATCTGGTACAAAATAAAGATATTCCGGAGACGCAGGCCACCAGGATCGCCTATTTGAGTGAAGGAAATTTTCAAACCGCATTAAATTTTTTAAAAGAAGATGAAAGCGACGATTTTCGACTCTTTTCTTCATGGATGCGGATGACATTTGCGGATAAAGGAAGCCAGATCTTTTTATTTGTTGATGAAGCATCTAAACTTGGACGTGAAAATCAAAAGAACATGCTTCGATATGGAATACACCTGATAAGGGAGTGTATCATGATGATTTCAGGTGCAGAAGAATTAGTACATCTGCAGTCCTCAGAATTGGATTTTGTTAAAAATTTCAGCAAACACCTGGATCTTGCAAAAGCTGAGGCACTTGTAAATGAGTTGGAAAAGGCTCATTATCACATTGAACGTAATGCGAATCCTAAAATTTTATTTTTAGATGTATCTTTACAATTCGTTAAAATTTTAAAGTTTAATACGCTCCCTGCGGGGACTCAATATATATTGAATTAGATATGGGATGTGGAAGTTGTTCAACAGGTGGCTGTGCCCCTGCAGGATGCAAGAGTAATGGCTCTTGTCTTACCAATGGTTGCAGTAAATTAGATGTTTATGACTGGCTGTCACATATGGATATGCCCTCTAATTATAAACCATTTAATATCATCGAAATTAAATTTAAGGGCTCCAGAAAAGAGTTCTATCTCAATACAGAAAACCTTTATCTTGAGGCTGGTGAGCTTGTTGCCGTTGAAACTACAACAGGAGGCTATGATATTGGCCACGTTTCATTAACAGGCGAATTGGTTCGCATGCAGCTTAAGAAAAGACATGTCCGGACGGAAGATGTAGTTAAAAAGATCTATCGTAAAGCTACCCCAACTGATGTTGATAAATGGAAGGTTTCAAAAGATCTTGAATTTGAAACCATGCATAAATCCAGGGTTTTAGCTAAAGAACTTGGCCTGGCAATGAAACTGAGTGATGTGGATTATCAGGGCGACAGGACAAAGGCTACATTTTATTATACTGCCGAGGGTCGTGTTGATTTCAGAGAACTCATTAAAAAAATGGCTGAAACCTTCCGTATACGTATAGAAATGCGGCAGATCGGGATGCGGCAGGAAGCCAGTCGTTTAGGTGGTATTGGATCATGTGGCCGCGAACTTTGCTGTTCAACCTGGTTAACAGATTTTAAAACTGTTTCAACCTCTGCTGCCAGATACCAAAACCTTTCTTTGAATACCCTCAAGCTTGCAGGGCAGTGCGGTAAATTAAAGTGCTGCCTCAACTATGAGCTCGATACCTATATGGATGCTCTGAAAGATATTCCGGATAATGTAGAGCGTCTGGAAACAATGACGGGCACAGTAAGACATCAGAAAACGGACATATTTAAAAAATTGATGTGGTTTAGTTATCCAAATGATGAAAATTGGATAGCACTGGATATATCAAGGGTTAAAGAAGTACAGAAATTAAATAAGGAAGGGATTAAACCTGAATTCCTTAAAGAAGAAGTTCCTGAAGAGGATAAGCCGATTGTTGCTAAAGTATTTGACTATGAAAATGTTGTTGGTCAGGATAGTTTAACCCGCCTTGATAATAAAGGTGGAAGGAACAAGAAGAACAATCGCAAAAAAGGGAATAAACCTAAAGTACCAACGAATCCACAGGCTGAGGCAGTTGCAGCTCCACAGCAGGTTAAACAAGTGGCCAGGCCAAATCCGTCACAGGTCAACAAGCCTGCAGAACCATCAGCAGAACGTACGGCCGGTACAAGCAAAAACAATAAGCGAAGAAAAAATAATAGAAATAATAATAACCGTGAGCGGCCTGCAGAATAGTAGAAAATGAAGCAGATTAAAATATTGTTTTTATTTATGTCATTTCTGATGCTGGGACTTAGTTCATGCCAGGACTCTGCAACTGTTGTAGATACAAATATTGAACTTGACAAGCGTAACTGGAGTTATACTGAAAAGATAAGAATTCCTGTAAAGATCGAATCAACAGATATTCCTTATAATCTGTACCTGAATCTGCGGCATACAGCAGATTATAAGTATTCAAATATCTTTATTCTCATACATATCATTGGCCCTGATGGGAAGAAGTCTACAGAACGCAAAGAGTTCAAACTGGCATTGCCCGACGGAGAATGGCTTGGAAGCGGCTCAGGAAACACTTATAGTTATCAGATCAGCTTTAAAGAGAATTATAAATTTCCTGTAAAAGGCACCTATATCTTTGAGCTTGAACAGAATATGAGAGATAATCCTCTGGATCATGTAAGCGATGCGGGAATTCGTGTTGTAAAAGCCTTGCAATTATGAATATTTTTAAGCGATTCCTTTTGAGCAGATATTTTATCTGGTTAACTATTTTCCTGATCGTTTTTTGTCTGTCTTCGGTGTTGTTGCTTGATTCGGGGCATCCTCTTTATGTGATTGCTTTTGTTTGCGCTCCGATTATATTTTTTCTTCAGCGTTACAGGAAAACCCTGAAAGAAAAGGCTGAATAGTTCAGGCATCTGCCAGGCCATGCTGGCGGGCAAACTTAAGCAAGCCGGCAACATTTTTTGAATTTAATTTTTTCATGATATTTCTCCTGTGAGTGCTGACTGTAAACTCACTTATAAATAGGCTATCACCAATTTCTTTACTTGTAAGTTCCTTAGCTATCATTTTTATAATTTCCACCTCACGCTTGGTAAGTTGGTATTTTTTCATAAAATCATCAATAAAATATGGGCTGTTATCCTTTTCAGGGAGAACCCTATCCTCAAAATAAAATTCTCCCTGATTTACTTTGGCAATTGCATCTTTTAAAATAAATGAAGGACTGTTCTTAAGCAAATAACCATGAGCTCCAAGTTTTTTCACTTCTTCGATTAACTGAGGCTGATCATAATTTGTTAAAATAATGACCTTCAGATCCGGAAAATCTCTTCTTAAGATAGCAAGGGTTTTTATGCCATCAAGCTTTGGCATATTCAGGTCAAGTAATACTATGTCTGCCGGATTTAAGATCAAACTGTTGATTAACTGATTACCATTGTTAACCGGATTAAGGATCTCCAGATCTTTAACTTCAGACAGTATAGATATTAAACCCTCAATCAACAATTGATGATCATCGGCAATAATCAGCTTCGGCATTTTAGTTAGTTTTTATCGGTATTTCTATGTTGATCATAAGACCGCCCTCAGTCTTTTTTGAGATCTCAATTAAGCCTTGAAAATAATTAATTTTAGCTGTTATGTTTGCCAGTCCAATGCCATTTTTTATCCTGGTATTACCTTGCATTCCAATTCCATTATCTTCTACCATTATTGAAATTCTATCCTCGTCTTCAACTAACTGTAACAGGCAATGACTGGCTCCTGAATGTTTGATTATGTTGTTGAGTAATTCCTTTATTATTCTGTATATGTCATTTTGCATTGTCAAAAATGATTTTTCAGCGTTATCAAACCCTATCATGATATGTTCAACTCTTATTTTTTCAGCAGAATTAATGCCTTCTATCAGATCGGTTATTGCATTCTTAAACCCATATTTTTCTATAGCTAAAGGGGTAAGTGTGTGACTAATATTTCTAACTGTTTGAGATACAGAATCCAGAACTTTTCCAGCTTTTTTAAGTTTCAAAACAGATGTTTCACTATTGATATTGTCAAGGACTGATGACACCTGCAAGCTAGCCAGGGAAAGCAAAGAACCAATATCGTCATGCAGCTGATCAGCAATTTTCTTCCTCTCCAGCTCCTGAGTTTCAATTATACGGTCAGTTAGCTCTTTTTGTTTTTTATTTACTTCCAGTAATAGTATTTCCTTTTCATTTTTGTAGGCATTAAACCTGTTTGCGAGGCCGAAATTCAAAATGATCACTTCAATTACCAGTCCTGTTTGTATACCATAATTTGATAAATAATTAAGCTGAGGTCCGGAACCCCCACTATGAACTAATAATTCAATGATGGAAAAGGTGATCAGTGCGGATATGGAAAATAAATAATACCATGCCTGGGGATTTTTCTGACGAATTTTTTCTACCAGGCTCAGAGCAATTAATATCTGAGTACTGAGACCTGCCAGACTTAGAATTCCTAAAAATAAAAAACCATTGGTTTTTGCCTCAATGGGTAACAAAATGAATAGAATTGCTATAAGGAGTAATCCAGCTTTTGCAATCCAAATTGGTTTATAAAAACGACTTTCTTTACCCTGTCCAATAAAAACCTGCATGAACTGTAATAGCATTAAGGAGGAGATTGAGGTGAAAATGGGCCTTGCCCGGCTTGCAAAATCAGGAAAATCAGGCCATAGGTATTGATAACCATAGCCTTTATCTGCAATGATCCATAAACTTCCGGTTATGATGTAAAGGACATAATAGAGATAGAGTTTTTCTCTTACAGTGATATAAAGGAAACACCCAAAAATAATTACCAGTACAATTATTCCCCACAATAATCCTGTAATCAGATTTTCATTCATGGTTTTCTGATAGAAGAGGGCATTGGGAAGAATTTCAGCATGTAACTGAAGGGATTCACCATTTTTATCAACCCTCAGCAGGTATAAATCTCCCACCTTTCCTTCCAGGGGAAAATTGAACAGGCGGTGTATTATAGGTCTTTGTTTAAAGGGAAAATAGTCACCTGTGGTATATTTTAGTACCGAGCCCGAACTTGTTGAAATATAAAAATGGAGCCTGTTAATGTGGGCATTGCCAATAATAAGTTTTTGGTTGGAATCATTGGCATTTGCCCTGATTGCCAGCCAAAAAACAGACTTTGTAAATCCCGGGTTGAAATTCCTATCGGGAAGCCTATTGAACTTTCCAGCCAAAAAGAATTGCTGAACCTGTTTGGAATTTAAGTTGCGGGCTTTGTCTTCAAGGATGTATATATCAGATGCAAGGGCGCTGTATGAAATAAAAAATATGAATATCAGAGATGCAAATTTTCTCATCCGTAAAATCTTATTAAATCCTTGTCGCTTAAATAATACTAAACATACTGAACCATTCTCTAATATCTGATTACTTTAACCGGGATAGCAAAAAATTATTCCCAAAAACAGATTATAATAGATCGAGCAAACTTTCAAGCTTCATTCCCCGGGATCCTTTTAGTAGAATGGTGGATTGTTTGATTGGTCGTTTATTAAGAGCTTCAGACGCTTCCGGGGTGTTCCTGTAAAATTCGGCATCTTCAATACCCTTCAGCATGAAGAATGCCTCTCCAACAAATATTCTTCTTTCGGCTTGTGTAAGTAATGCTTTTTCAAGGATTAAGCGATGTTCTTTTGCAGATTCATCCCCAAGTTCAAACATATCCCCAAGAATCAGGACTTTAGATTTTGCTCCCGTATCTTCCAGATTTTCCAGTGCTACTATCATACTGCTAGGGTTAGCATTATAATAATCACAGATAATGGTGTTGTTTGGTGTTTCAAGTATCTGCGACCTGTTATTTACAGGTTTGTATGCATTGATCCCTTTATTGATCTTTTCAGGACTAAGATTAAAATAGCCACCGATACAAATAGCCGCACTAATATTATCAAAATTATAGATGCCCGGTAAATTTGAAAAGGCCATTTGCTTAGGTTCTCCGGGAAGATTCCAATCAACGCTGAGGTATGGGGAAGAGTTTTTTAGACGTACTGAAAGGAAGTTAGTACTTCCTTTTCCATACCCTACCGTATTTTTAAGGCCTCTTTCGTGAGCCATAGTGATAAGTGTCGGATTGTCATTATTTATAAATCCAATTCCGCCAGTTTTCGATAGAAATTCATAAAGTTCACCTTTACCAATCTTTACCCCTTCAACTCCGCCAAATCCCTCCAAATGTGCCTTTCCTACATTGGTGATCATTCCATGGCTTGGTTGAGCAATGCTGCATAAAAATGCAATTTCCCGCTGGTGATTGGCACCCATTTCAATAATTGCAATTTCGCAGTCAGAAGGTACAGATAGTATACTTAATGGTACTCCAATATGATTATTTAGGTTGCCCTCGGTTGCAAAGGTGTTGAATTGTTGTGAGAGAACAGATTTGACCAGTTCTTTGGTTGTGGTTTTTCCGTTTGTTCCTGTTATACCAATGACCGGGATCTTCAATTGTTTTCGATGTAATCGAGCCAGATCCTGTAGAGTTTCCAGAACATCATCAACGAGAATGAATCGATCATCTAATGCATATTCCGCATTATCAATTACAGAGAATGCTGCACCATTTTCAATAGCCTGTAGCGCAAATTTATTTCCATCAAAATTATCGCCTCTGAGTGCAAAAAATAGACTGGAATCTGTGATTTTCCTCGTGTCAGTACAGATTTGGGGATGTTTTAAGTAAATCTGGTATAATTGCTCCGTTGTCATGATATATAGCTTGATACAATATTAAGATTTTTGTTCATCAAGGCGAAGAATTTGGCAATTAGACTTTTTGATTCGTAGATTAGAAGCCGTATTCCTGTTTTTAATTAGAATCCGGCAAATAGCCAATAAAACCTATATAAATTTTCCTTTTAAAGCAGGTTTTCGGTTTTTCAATAATAAACTGAAGGCCTGATAAAAATTGAATTTATAGCCTGCGGGCAAAATAATAAACCATTGTTTATATGAAAAAATACTGTTTTCTGCTCTTCTTATTGATCGCTGGAATTTTTAATGTTCATGCCCAAAAAGTACAATCGCCCTCAGAGTTTTTGGGATACAAACTCGGTGAGCAGTTTACCCCGCATCACCGGGTTGTTGACTATTATAAATATCTGGCCTCAGTTTCTAAGAACCTCCAGTTACAGGAATATGGGAAAACTAATGAAGGGCGTCCTCTGCTGCTCGCATTCATTGCGTCTGATAATAATATCAGCAGGCTTGACGAGATCAGAAAGAATAACCTGATCCTTGCCGGGATAAATGAGCAAAGTTCTGCGACTGCTCCAAAAGCTACTCAATCAGACCAACCTGTCGTTGTTTGGTTAAGTTACAATGTGCATGGAAATGAATCTGTTTCTACAGAAGCATCCCTCCAAACAGTTTATGAACTTCTAAACCCATCAAATCAACAAACTAAAACATGGTTGAAAAACACCCTCGTTATTCTTGATCCTTGTTTAAATCCTGATGGAAGGGAACGTTATGTTAATTTTTATAATCCGATAAGAAATGCAGTTCCTGATGCACTCCCCTTTTCACGTGAACATATGGAGCCCTGGCCGGGAGGAAGGTCAAACCATTATTATTTTGATCTAAACCGCGATTGGGCCTGGCAGTCTCAGATAGAGAGTCAGCAGCGCCTGACAGTATTTAATAAATGGCTGCCGCAGGTTCATGTAGACTTTCATGAACAGGGAATTAATGAACCTTATTATTTCGCCCCTGCAGCCGAGCCATATCATCAGGATATCAGTAAATGGCAAAGGGAGTTCCAAACGATCATTGGTAAGAATAATGCACGTTATTTTGATGAAAAGGGTTGGATGTATTTTACGAAAGAGCGTTTTGATCTTCTATATCCATCCTATGGGGATACTTATCCAATTTACAATGGATCTGTAGGTATGACCTTTGAACAGGGTGGTTCAGGAAGAGCCGGATTGGCAATTATAAACGCAGAAGGTGATACGCTGACATTAAAGGATCGTATCGATCATCATTTTACGACCGGGCTCTCTACTGTTGAAGCATCTTCGAAAAATGCGGAAAGGGCATTGAATGAGTTCAGGAATTATTTTTCTATCAGTAAAACAAACCCTCCGGGGGAGTATAAATCTTATATTATCAGGGGAGATAATTCTGAAAAACTCAAAAGCCTGGCTACTCTTTTGCGGCGTAATGGTATTGAATTTGGTTATGGTTCAGATAAAGGAGCACAGGGATTCAATTATTTCACAGGCAAGACCGAGAGTGTTAAGATTAGTAAAACTGATATGGTTATCAGTGCTCATCAACCCAAATCTGTCCTTCTTAAAGTATTGTTCGAACCTAAAACCTTTGTTTCTGATTCTGCGACCTATGATATCACTGCCTGGTCATTACCCTATGCTTATGGTCTTCAGGCATTTGCCAGTAAAGAGGCTTTAAGCCCTGTTTTGAATACTCTGGAAGAACAGAACTCAATGACTAATACCATATCAAATCCGGTAGCATACGTTGCCAACTGGAATTCTGTGGCGGATGTTAAGTTTCTTGCTGAATTATTAAGTAAAAATATTAAAGTTAGATATTCTGAAATTCCTTTCGAAAGCGGAGGAAATAGATTTAACGCCGGCTCTTTGATCATCGCACGTAATGGAAATACAACTCTTGATGGAGGATTTGAAAAGGCAGTTACAGATCTTGCCAACAGATCAGGAATTACCTTACAGCCAATGCCTTCAGCGTTTGTAGATAAAGGTGCAGATCTTGGTTCAGATAAGGTCAGGTATATCAGAAAGCCAAAGGTTGTTGTTGTTAGCGGGGAAGCCGCTTCCTCACTTGCCTTCGGAGAGATCTGGCATTTTTTCGAGCAGCAAATAAACTATCCGGTTAGTGTGGTCCGTTCACAGGATCTTGGCCGCATCGACTGGACCAGCTTTGATGTACTTATTTTGCCTAATGGTAATTATTCTGAAATTGGGAGCGATAAAATGCTGCAATGGATACAGGGCGGCGGTAAGCTGATCGCTATGGATGGTGCGGTAGCTCAATTGGCAGGCATGAAAGGCTTTGATATTAAAAATAAGGAAGAAGCCAAGAAGGATGATAAAGAGATTGATCCATATAAAGTTCTTAAGACTTATGAGAACAGAGAAAGAGAAAGTGTTCAGACAAATATTCCTGGTGCGATTTACAAGGTGGATCTTGATAATACACACCCTCTTGGTTTTGGCTTTCCGGACTTTTATTATACCCTAAAGCTTGATGATAAAGTTTATCAATATCTGAGCGATGGCTGGAATGTTGGAGTAATAAAAAAGGATAATTATGTAACCGGCTTTGTAGGTGTGCAAGCCAGGAAAAAATTAACCGATAGCCTGATCTTTGGTGTTCAGGAATTAGGTAGTGGTTCGGTAGTATATTTAGCTGATGACCCGCTTTTTCGTAGTTTTTGGGAGAATGGGAAACTATTATTCAGTAATGCTGTATTTATGGTTGGACATTAATTTACAGAAGACCTGAAGCTCAGATCTTCTGTATGAATGATGGCGTTAATAGTTATCAGCCGGTTCAGCAATATCTCTGTTTTTGTTATAAAGACTGTCATTATCGCATTTTAATCCATTGGAAGTCATGATCCACTCTGAAAGGAAGTCTGGTTTTGCATTTTCAGGCTGACATTCCCAAAGACTATAATCCTCCAGATATCGGTTCAGGGTTCCTTCAATGTAGACCTTTGTATTTTCAGGAATTTTCAGGGTTAGATGAACCCGTTGATCACGCCATAATTCTCCATTTTTTACATAGGTATTTCCATCTAACAGAATTAATGAGTCTGTTTGTATGAAACGATATTTTGCTTGTCTTGCATTTGCCAGTGCGGTTTCAAAATCAGGTCCTTTAGCGCTGTACTCTTGTATCAATACCGGCATTAAAACGTCAGCTTTAACAATTTTCAGGCTTACATTCCTTGGCAAATTGAAATTTCCGCGACGGCTATTTATTATTATCCGCCCTTTAAAATCATTGGGATTGATATTATAATCCAGGCTGTCCTCTTTAGTAAGGTATTGTGAGGGGTTCATTCTCAGGAAGAAAACTCCTGATGGTTTTATGGAAGAAGTGATAGTGAATCTGGCTTCTTCATTGAATTCAGATCCTACTTTTGAGACATGATAAATACCTAATCCAAGTCCGCCAAGCCATAAAATGAGCATGCCGAAATAGACTGTTTTCGATACCTCAACACGTGCAAAAAGTACTTTGATAGCGAATACTACCAATGCTACCAATGGAATAAAGATTAGCACAAATGCACTTAAAGTTAGTATTGATTTATAGGCCGGATTAACAATGTTGAATGGGAAGGCATTTAATTCATTACTGTTCCAGTAGCCTAAAAATACGATAAGCCCTATTATCAGAGCAAAAAGTCCCATTACTCCGCTAAAGATTATAAGAGCCCCTATGATCTTAATGATGATCATTCCGGCATTTCCAATAAACTTACCTAATTGATCTATTGCCGGCTTAGCTTCACGATGCGCATTTTTAAGTCCTGTTTTTAATCCATCAATTTCCTCATCAAAATTTTTCTTAAAATTCTGAATGTTAATAGGCTCGCCTTTCATGGCCATTTTATCGGTTCTTGTTACTGCTTTTGGTATTACCAGCCATAAAACAATATATATAGGTATACCGATGCCCATGAACAGTGTAATTATTGCAAGAAGCCTTATCCACTTTGGCTCAATTCCAAAATAATGGCCTATACCAGCGGATACTCCACTTATTACTCTGTCTTCAGTATCTCTGAATAATTTTTTTTCAGTTTTATAGGTGCTATCCATAAGCCTGACTGGTTGATCGTCATCAATATTGAAATCATTTACATTACCCATTCTATCGGTAACGAACATGACATCGGATAATATAATAACCTGCTTATGATCCTGTTCCAGTCTCTCACTGAACATTTCAGCCAATCGGTTTTCTATGTCTGTAACGATCTCCTCACTGTCAGGTGAATATGCGAAATGCCTTTTTACTGCTGTCATATAGGTTTTTAATACCTCATATGCATCTTCCTCAATATGGAAAACAATACCGTGGATATTTATGATAATAGTTTTATTCATAGCCTTCTTTTAAATATTTTTATAACTTTTCATTAGTGTGTTCGATATCTTTTCCTTCTATTGACACCTTAACTGCATAGGATAGTTCCTCCCATGTATTATCCAGACGTTTTAATACCTCAAGTCCTGCTGGTGAAAGAACATAATATTTTCTTGGAGGTCCGGAGGTCGACTCCTGCCAGTTATAGATTAATAGTCCATTATTCTTCAATCTGGTTAGTAATGGGTATAAGGTGCCTTCTACAACGAGCATGCGGGCTTTTGTAAGTTCACTGATGATGTCTGAGGCATATATTTCCCCTCGGGAAATAATTGAAAGGATACAGTATTCCAGTATTCCTTTTCTCATTTGGGTTTGGGTGTTCTCAACTATCATGTAACAAAGATATATATATCATTTAGTATTATGCAATACATAGTAGTATATAAAATACGAATGTATATATAATTGTTACAACTGACTATTTTAATTATTGGGGGTAAAACAGGTCAATTTGTGCTTTTTAGGTATCTGGGGTCATTCAGCTAATTGTAAAGGTTTTATCCCAATTTGCCTTAGCATTTGATTTAAACCGCAGTATTCAATTGATACTCATGAGAAATTTAACTATAAACCTTTCTGTATTTTTCTTTTTAATTTTTACAGCTAAGGTTACGGCACAGGAAACCTGCAAAGTTTTAATTCCTGAAATATCTGCAAGCTATGAAGGGCCATGTAAAAAGGGGAAAGCAGAAGGAAGTGGGAAAGCAATTGGTAAAGATAGCTATACAGGTTTCTTTAAAGATGGATTACCAAGTGGTAAGGGTATTTACAGCTGGGAGAATGGGGATAGCTACGATGGTGATTGGTTGAAAGGAAAAATGGACGGTCAAGGCATTAAAATAGTTAAGCGCGCAGGAAAAGCTGATAGTGTAGTAAATGGATTCTGGAAAAAGGATACTTATGTTGGCAAATATGAGAGACCTTTTTTTATTCACAATCAAAGCAGCCAGATCAGTCGTATTGAAGTAAGAAAGTCAACAGAAGAAGACCTTAATTCCATTTCCGTTGAACTGGTAAATTCAAGCGGGAGCCTTCCTGCATTTGGTGCATCGTCATTAGGTCAGAAAACCATACTGACCGATGTTACCATTCTTTCAGGAACATTTGTTAAAAAGGTTAATTCCAACGACGGTACTAAGGTTGCTTCTTTGAAATTACTGGAAGTAGAATTTCCATTTAAAGCCAGATATAAACTTGGTATTCACGAATTGACTGTTGAAATAATGGAGGCCGGAGATTGGGTTATTGAAGCTTTTCTAAATAATTAGGCCTTCTGCTGTTATATATGAAGTTTAAATTCATCCTTGCTACCAGAATCATTTATCTGATAATTTTTATTTTATGTGGTTTTCCCTGAATTAAATGAAATGGCAACTTGTAAAATTTTTAATTTATTTTTTTTAATATTACCTTATCAAATTCGTTACAATAAATAATTTCATTAACCAATTATTTCTCAATTAACCAATTTTAACCAATTTAAGTATGAAAAAACTTCTACAAAGTTTGCTATTACTGCTCTTTATTGCTTTTCAAGCCATAGGACAGGAACGCACTGTGACTGGGACGGTTACAGACAAATCGGACGGCTTACCATTGCCTGGGGTAAGTATTTTAGTAAAGGGCACTACAGTTGGAACACAGACCTCAGGTACCGGAACTTATTCTATTCGTGTACCGGAAGGCAAGAACCAACTTGAATTTGCATTTGTTGGCTATGTAAAGCAAACGGTCAACATAGGCGGGTCAAAATCAATTAATATTTCATTGGTCTCTGATCAGCAACAGCTTGGTGAAGTAGTTGTTATGGGTTACGGAACACAATCTAAAAAGGATGTTACCGGGTCTGTTGTCAGTGTCAGTGGTGATAAGCTTAAAAACCAACCGATTCAGAGTTTTGAACAGGCATTGGCAGGAAAGGCAGCCGGTGTAAATATCGTTATGCCAAACGGAGTTTTGAATAATCCCCCGGTATTTCGTATACGTGGTTTTAACTCAATTTCTTTAAGTTCTTATCCTTTGATAGTTGTAGACGGAATTCCTGTGTATACAGGAGATCAATCTGGTAATAGTGCTGCTGGAAATGCTTTGGGAGATATTAACCCTTCCGACATTGAATCAATTGACATCCTGAAAGATGCTGCTGCTTCTGCTATCTATGGTTCAAGAGCTTCAAATGGGGTGGTCGTTATAACTACAAAAAAGGGTAAGCAGGGTTCAACAAAAGTTAATTATGAAGCCTGGGCCGGTTTTAATGAAGCCACTAATTTACCTGAGTTGCTTGATGCTCAGGGTTACGTAACTATGAAAAATGAGGCTCTGGCTAATATTGGTACACCAGCAAGATTCTTTTTGCAAACCCTTGCAGATGGCAGTACAGTAAACACAGATTGGTATAAAGTAGCTTACCGAACTGGAGTGTCTCAAAATCACGCCTTGAATTTCTCCGGAGCAACAGATAAAACCTCTTATTATGTTTCTGTGGGTTTTAGTGATCAGGAAGGTTTTATTAGAAAAAATGATTTTCAACGTAAAATTGGAAGAGTTAATCTGGATCATAAATTGACCAATAGAATAAAAGTTGGTTCTAATTTTTCTTTCACTAATACCTTTAATAAAGCCCCTAATACCGGTTCATTGCCCGGTCAGGCTTTCTCCACTGTAGGTTTAGGCCGTCTGGCAATTGTATTGCCTCCAAACGTGCCTGCTTATAATCCGGATGGAACCTATCATATGAATGGTGGAGCAATTGGTTTTGGTGCGAACAATTCGGCAGTAGCTTCGAATTATCCGAATGCACAGGTATTACTTAATGAGGATAAATTCACCTCTGAAAATAACCGGCTTATCGGTAATGTATATGCATCACTTGATCTTTTAAAGGGAATGGTTCTGAAAACCAGCTATGGTATGGATAATTTGCTAACAGAGAATATTAGTTTTGCAAACAAGTATCAGGGCGATGGTTTCTCGCCAAATGGTAGTGCAACAAATACTTATTCAAGAAATAACAGATGGAACTGGGTTAATACGCTTAGTTACAATACCACAATAGCATCTTCGCATAACATATCGGCTCTTGCTGGTTATGAAGAGCAAAGCTCAATTGGCTCAGCCTGGGGTGCTACAAGACAAAATGTTTCAGATCCCTTCATTGAAGTATACCAGGGAGGATTTGGTACAATACTTCCTGCCGGTAATGGACTTGGGATAAATGCATTCAGATCCGTTTTTGGAAGTGCGAACTATGATTTTAAAAAGAAGTACTTCATCGCCGGTAGTTTCAGACGGGACGGTTATTCGGGTTTAGCTGCAGGACAGAAGTGGGGTAATTTTGGCGGTGCATCAGTTGGATGGGATATATCTCAGGAGAATTTCTTCCAGACTTCAAAATTAGCGGATATTATGTCTCAGTTTAAATTAAGAGGTAGTTATGGTGTGGTTGGTAACATCAATATTGGTGATTTTCCGGCATTATCTCTATATGGAACCGGCCTTTATGGTGGTGTTCCAAGTCTTGGATATAGTCAGGCGGGTAACTCAGAACTAAAATGGGAAACCAGTACTAAAACAGATATAGGTGTTAATATGGCTTTCCTGAATGGACGTATCGAGATTGATGCGGATTATTTCTATAACGACATTGATAAGTTAGTTCAGGCTGCTCCTCAATCACCTTCAAAAGGTATTCCGGGAAATTCGATCACTACAAATATTGGAAGAATGTATAACAAGGGATGGGAATTCACAATCAACTCAACTAACATTGAAAAAGGTAATTTCCGTTGGTCATCAAACTTTAATATTTCATTCATTAAAAATGAAGTGACTTCTCTTGCTAACAACAATTCCGATCTTCCGGGTGTAACATCTCTTGAAACTGCAAACAGAACCAGGGTTGGTTATTCTTTAGGCCAGATCTATGTGGTTGAAACAAAAGGTGTAGACCCTGCAACCGGAGAGCGTGTTTTTGTAAATAGAAACGGACAGAATGTTCGCTTTAGTTTCCAGAGACCTGCGGCAAGTCGCTATTTATTTCTTGATGGAGCAAATGCCGGACAAGTTGCTCCTGCAATTGATGCAGTAGCAGATGCAAGGATCTGGGGTAACTCAATTCCTACTTTTTATGGTGGGTTTGATAACAACTTTAAATACAAGGAATTTGACCTTAATTTGGGAATTACATACTCTGGTGGAAACTATATCTATTATGGTACTCAGGCAGGTCTGAGAGATCAGCGTTTCTGGAATAATGAAGCCGGAATGTTGAGAAGATGGACTGCTGCAGGTCAGGTAACTGATATACCTCGTGTAGTTTATGGAGATAATACCTCTAATGGATCTGCTGTTCCTATGTCGGCAAATGTTTACAAAGGCGATTTCCTGAAACTTAGAAACGTTTCTCTGGGATATACTTTGCCTGCAAAATATCTTGGCAGAACCGGTATGTCTAACGTAAGAGTTTATGCTCAGGCTACTAACCTTTTAGTATTCACAAATTATGCTGGTGCTGATCCTGAAGTGTCTGTAAATGGAAACTCTAACCTGGCGCCAGGTGTAGACAGAAACTCTGTGCCATTGGGCAGAACAATTACATTCGGTTTAAATGTTGGATTTTAATTATTAATGAATTCGAAATGGAAAATATGAAAATAAATAAAGTTAAGGCACTTAGGTTTTTCTTTGTTGCCTTACTATTAAGCACGGTCTCCGTATCGTGTAAGAAAGATTTTTTGGAAACCTTTCCTGAAACCAGTCTTTCTGATGCAACTGCATTTGCTACCCCTGATCGTATACTCGGACAGGTGAATGGGCTTTATGGTGGTTTAAAAAGTGGACAGCACTTAGGCGGAAGGTTTTTAATTTATCAGGATATCAGAGGTGAAGAATTTATTGTCAATAAACCAAATGGAGTAACTGGTTTGGATACCTGGAGACATAACCTGAATTCTGCTACCAATGAGGTTGTAAACTTTTGGAATACAGCTTATTCTACGATCAATCAAGCCAATGTGTTTCTTAAAGGTATTGATGGAAGCGGAAGTGTGGTAACTACTACCCTTGCAGACCAGTATCGTGCTGAAGCAAAATTTGTTAGGGCATTCTGTTATTTTAATCTTTTGCAATTATATGCCAAGCCATATACTATGGGTAATGGTTCCAATCCGGGATTACCATTGCGTATACAGGCTGAAACTACTTCGGCAAACAACGATCTAGCCAGAAGCACAGTTGCACAGGTTTATACACAAATTTTGAAAGATCTTGATGAAGCTGAAGCTGGTTTACCTGCTACTTATGCAAGTGCAGCTTTAAATAGTTCAAGAGCTCATAAAAATACAGCCATAGCCTTAAAGACCAGGGTTTATCTGGCAATGGGTAATTATCCTAAAGTGATTGAAGAGTCAAATAAGATAATTAGTGCAACAGCACCATTTAAATCAACATCTGGTGTAACTATGCAGTTAGAATCAAATATTGCAACCGTTTATGGGGGTACATATATAGGTTCTGAAGCTGTATTTTTCTTACCAATGACTGACCTGAGTAATCCCGGGACCCAGAATCAATTAGCACATTATTATACTGCACAGTCAGTTGGTGGATTTGAAGAGTTTTATCTTAATCCCGCTGGTATTTTTGCAAATCCGGTTTATGCTGCTGGTTCAACAGATGCACGTAAATCCTTTATTATTGCTAATGGAACTAAGAACTTTGTTTCTAAATTCAAAAAGCCATCTCCGTATACTGATTATGTACCTGTAATTCGT
>Ga0123337_10003071_pt1 | contig 18214 bp, 16 predicted proteins | sample frozenSSSSmetaG_FD_89792 | JGI IMG/M metagenome (GOLD analysis project Ga0123337, IMG submission 89792) | Glacier valley bacterial and archeal communities from Borup Fiord, Nunavut, Canada, to study Microbial Dark Matter (Phase II) -... | ecosystem: Environmental > Aquatic > Freshwater > Ice >... | reverse complement strand
CAGGTTGTCGAATAGTGCTGTATAGTCGTAGCCATTATCAAAAAACGGAGGATCCTGTAAAACCAGTGTTTTGAATAGTTGAATGGCTTCGGTTGTTTTATGCCTGGCCAATGCTTTAAAAACCTCATTCTGAAAAGTACTGGTGTCAGCAGCCTGCATGTATATTTTATTGAGTAAGCCTGCAACAATTCTTTTGGTTGTGTCTTTTATGTACCCAAGTTCAGCAATTAGTTTGGTCTTGTTTTCCACGTAATCCTTATCTACCTTCAAAGAATTGATGGCTGTAATAATCTTCAGAATTCCCTTTTCTCCATAATAGACATCACTGATTTTTTGCCTGGCTTTTGAATAAATGATGCTGTCTTTACTGGACAGATCTGAAAAAAAGCTATCGACCTTATTGGTAAAAATATTCTTGCTGGATATTTTATCTGCGGGTACAAAACTGGAAAAAAACTGGTCTCTAAATGCACTTTGCTGGCTAATAGTATCTCCAATCGTGACCATGCTAAACATATAATTATCTTTCAGCATCATTCGTCTATTAATGGTTCGGGACGATCCTGTATCTCTTAAAATAAATGAATATCCTTTTACCTCATTTTTAAGCGTAAAAGAATCTTTTTTGTAAAGAATCAGATCGTCAGTATCATAATATTCACCCAGCTGTTGTTTCCAAAAATTCACCGAGTCCTTCACCGTGTAATATTGCGGATATTCCTGAATACTAACGCCAATGGTTTCCCCGGTAGAATCACTGGTAAAGAGGGCGTTTTTACTTTTGGGCCAATAGCTGCTATTGCCGGAATAGTTACCACTGGCAACAATATCCGCAGTTACTTTTTCTAATTTATCCCGATAGTCTTCGTCCAGGTCAGGAGCTACAGGTGTGGTAACTTTAAAATGAAGAAATGAATCAACGTACTGCTCGTAGCTGTTGTATTGGTACGCCGTAAAACGAATGGAATTAAAGTAATCATTGAAATTAGCACCTGCGTTTTTACTACTGACGGCGAAGCAATAATAATGAGGGCCGTTTATAATGTAACGGGCTGTTACAGTGGCCCCGTTTTTCATGCCTTCCTTTACTTCAAGGCAGGGATAGCCTAACCAACTGGTGAGTCGTCGCTTTAATTGTTTGTCAAAATAATCAGGTGATCTAAAGGACTCTTCAATCAGTTTTAAATCAAAAGAATCTTCCTCCAGAAATTTAAAATTATGCACACTCTTTTTTAGTATGAGGTAAGCGTCACCCGTTGTTTTGTCCAATGCTTCATACTCCCATCTTTTCATCCCATCACTGGTATTGGCATTCATATTTTCACTAGGTAACTGTGGCAGCATTACAGAAAACCCACCCTGCTTCGGAGAAAAGTTAACAGGCGATGAGCCGTTCTCTTTTAGCTGAATGGACGAAAAAAATTGCGTAGCTTCTTTGCCGGCAACATAGCTTTCTTTGCCACTCATTTTAAATAGCAGAATTTCAAAAGGTGTAATAAAAATATTGTATCGCTGCAAGTCTCCACGCCTTGTTCGGTTGGTAATGTCAAATCCTTTGTAACCATTTTTTTCAATCAGCAATTTTTTAAGAATTTTACCGGGAATGTTTTCATAAAGAAGACTGTCAATTTTTTTTATGGTTGCAGCTTCATTTTGTCCTAAAAAAGCAGCAAATGTTTTCACCCTTGTAGCCAGGTAATAACTCCCATTACTCATATCAGCATATTGCCTTCTGTCTAATTGCTGGTACTCATCTTTCATGTGATACAATGGCCCGGGCATACTCAGGGTATAGAAGCCGTCATCCGATTTTATTGTCGTGAAATTGACTGGCACTTTCAACTGATCTATTTCTTCTTTTTGGGCTGCATCCCTATCCGTCATCATGATGGGGCGAAGTTTGTATCCCATTTGGCGTAATAGTTCTATCACCCCTCTTTTGCCGGGTAAATGTGCGGCACCAACACCCACAAAAAGGCTGCTTTTTTTTATGATGGTATCAATTGATCCGGCTTGAATTTCGTTTCTTTTATATAAAAATTTTTCTCTGAAAGCATCCGACTTTTCAGTTAAAAGATCCAGAGAATCCATCAGATCCAGATCGCCACTATGGTAGGCATCCTGTATTTTTTGGCCGATATCTTTCATGGATTCCCCATCCATGTCCATGTTTTTTTTCTTTTTTTCTTTGGCCATATCTGCATAGGCTTCCAACACTACCTTTTCTGTTTCATTGTAATCTTCTACCCCTGCAGAACGCTTGCCTAATTTTTTGCCGGTTTGAAAAATGTACATATCCAGGAAAGTATCTTCCTCGAAATCTTCCCGTGCTTTATAGCTTCGATACAACAAACTGTTTACGATAGTGGGTTCTGTACTAAGGGCTGCCTTAATTTCAGTTTCGTAATTGTTGATCCGAAATGAATTTTCATTTAAAAAATCGCCGCCTGGCGCCTGCACAAAATTGGCGTAGTTTTCTTTTAACCTATCAAGCCGAACCATTTGTCCCTGCCATAAGTCAGGATTTAATTCTAATGCCACGGCATCCACGCTTTTGAGTGCGTAATAGAATGAATCGCTCAGGTGGAAGGCCATCTTGCTGCTCACGTGCATGGTGCCAAACAGGTACGAAGGACTTTTAAGGCCATTACCGGTAATTTCCCAGAAAAGACTTGGGTATTTTTTCGGGGTATTTTTTTGACAATACACATTGCCTGCAGCCATTATAAAAAAGGCGGAGATAATCAACAGGAAACGCTTTTTGCTCATACTAGTTTAGTTAAATGGCTTTCCTATAAAGATGCATAGAAGTGAACATACCACAAAATAATAGGTTATCTATTAACGCTTTTTTACTTAAAATAGTTAAGCTGTCGGGTGGCGAAAGAAACGGATGGTTAATTCTGTTTAAAATGAACTACATTTGCGCTCTAAAAAATCATGCCGTAACATGATAAGTGCCCTTAAACGGCTACATATCTCTGTAACACCTACAGTACAAGGTCTGATTGTCATTTTAAAAATTACTGATACAAATGAAATTAAGTCAATTCCGGTTCGACCTGCCCCTTAATCTGATCGCCCAAAACCCCACCAAAAAAAGAGAAGACAGCAGAATGATGGTGATTAATCGTAAAACTGGTGTGATTGAAGATCGCCATTTTAGGGATATCATCGAGTATTTTGATGACAAGGATGTAATGGTAGTAAATAACACCAAGGTTTTTCCGGCACGTATGTATGGACGTAAGGAAAAAACGGGCGCCAAAATTGAGGTATTTTTATTAAGAGAACTGAATAAGCCCAATCGTTTGTGGGATGTAATTGTGGACCCTGCCCGTAAGATACGGGTTGGTAATAAATTATATTTTGGTGAAAATGATGAACTGGTTGCAGAAGTAATTGACAATACTACCAGCCGTGGACGTACCATTCGTTTTTTGTGGGACGGAACGGAAGAGGAATTCAGAGTGATGTTGGATTTTATGGGTGAAACACCATTGCCAAAGTACATCAAGCGCAAGCCGGATGAAGAAGATAAAGAACGTTACCAAACGGTTTATGCAAAGCACGAAGGGGCAGTAGCGGCGCCCACAGCAGGGTTGCATTATAGCAAAGAACTGATCAAGCGTCTCGAAATAAAGGGAATTCGTTTTGCAGAAGTAACATTGCACACCGGCTTAGGTACTTTCAGGCCAATTGAGGTGGAGGATTTAAGCAAACACAAGATGGATGCTGAATATTACGGGATTGATGAAACAGCTTGCCAGATAGTAAATAAAGCCAAGGCGGACGGCAAAAGGATTTGTTCTGTAGGCACAACTACGATGAGAGCAATGGAGTCTTCCTTTACTGCGCAAAAATTATTAAAACCATCGGAAGGCTGGACCAACATGTTCATTCATCCGCCTTATAATTTTTCTATTGCAGATTCATTGGTTACCAATTTTCATTTACCAAAAACAAGCTTATTGATTATGACTTGTGCGTTTGCCGGTTATGATTTGGTGATGGAAGCTTACAAAAAGGCTATTAAGGATAAATATCGTTTCTTCAGTTACGGAGATGCAATGCTGGTTATTTAGCTGAACGATTATTTTTCGGATAAGATGTACGGGCTCCTCAATTTTGAGGAGCTTTTTTTATGGATTGGGTATAAAAAAGGGCTGAGATAGAAATCTCTGCCCGTTAATAAATCCAATATCCTATGAAAAACCAATCAATAGACAAGGTTAATTGACTATTCGTTGCATGTTAAACGTTAATAAATTTAGATATGAATCTGACAAAATGAAAGGAATTGCAATCAGACTCTTTTTTGAATGAATGATATTCCATTTTTAAGTTCAAATATGTAATTTAGATTTATAAAATCGATTGTTATGCCAACCATTCAACAGTGGCTCTCAGCCTATGGCGAAAGCCATAAAAATGAAACGAATAAGGCCATCCATTGGATTTGTGTGCCAATCATCTTTTTTTCCATCGTTGGGTTATTTTATACAATTAAGCTACCCATTTCGGCAGGTGGAGTTCAGCTAAATATTGCAATGATTGTAATAGGCCTGGCAGTGCTCTATTATTTCTATCTAAGCAAAACACTTTGGGTTGGCATGCTGATTTTCGGGATTGTTTGCCTCGTATTATGTTATTTAATTGAAAAAAGCGGCATAATGCCGCTTTGGATATTGTGTGTTATTTTATTTGTATCGGCATGGGCAGCCCAGTTTTATGGACACAAAGTAGAGGGGAAGAAGCCTTCCTTTCTAAAAGATATCCAGTTTTTAATGATTGGTCCTGCCTGGCTCATGAGTTTTATTTATCAAAAATTAGGCGTGCCGTTGTGATCACTCAAGGCCAAACAAGTCAACATTCAATGCCTGTAATGTTTGTTCTTTATGACTGCGTTCAATTAAAATTGAAATGTTATGATGACTGCCACCATAGCTAACCATGCGAACAGGAATGTTTTTTAATGACTTGAACAGCTTTTGCATTACCTCTTCTGTTTGCATAATCTCATTACCTACAATTGAAACAATGGTTTGATTGGTATCAATTTCTACAGTACCAAAGGGCTCCAGCTCTTTTATAATCTCCGGTAAATTGATGTCATTGTCAATGGTTAAAGAAACGGCAACTTCTGATGTAGTAATCATATCGATGGAAGTACGGTATTTCTCAAATACTTCAAATATTTTTCTTAAAAAACCATAGGCTAACAGCATACGGCTACTTTTTATTTTAATAGCAGTAATGCCATCCTTTGCTGCCACCGCTTTTACACCAACACTGCCAGCCAATGCTGTAATCAATGTGCCGTGAGCATCGGGCTGCATGGTGTTCAGTAATTTAACGGGAACATTGTAAAACTGTGCAGGCCAAATACTGGCTGGATGTAAAATTTTAGCACCAAAGTAAGCCAGCTCGGCAGCTTCATCAAAACTCATTTGATCAATTGCTACTGTCTTTTTCACAACCCTTGGATCGTTATTGTGCATGCCATCTATATCGGTCCATATTTCGCAAACAGAAGCATTGATGGCAGCGGCAATTAACGAAGCACTGTAATCGCTTCCGCCTCTTTTCAGGTTGTCAACTTCGCCTTTTGAATTGCGGCTAATATAGCCCTGTGTAATAAATATCGTCTTGTCTTTGTTGCGCTGTAAAATTTGCGCAAGTTTTACTTTAATGCTGCCAATCTGCGGTTCATCGTAATTATCGATGGTCATAAAATCCAATGCGGGTATCAGCAAATGATCAATACCTTTTTCTTCCAGATAAACAGAAAACAGTTTGGTGCTTAACAATTCTCCCTGGGCCAGTATATCCTTATTCAGAGCCTCACTAAAGGATATTTTCAATATGATGTTTAAGAATTCAAAATGTTCATTGGTGATAGCAGCGGCTTTTTGCAATGCGGCTTCTGTGGTGAGTAAGTTGCTGCAGAAAGTTCTATAATGATCTTCCAAAGCGCTGATTTGTTTTTTAGCTACATTTCTATCTCCCTGCGATAAAGAATTGCTGATTTCTACCAGCGCATTGGTAGTGCCGCTCAACGCTGATAGCACAACAATTTTGCTCTCTTCGTCTTTGGTTATCAATTTTGCAACTTCATGCATTCTTTCCGGCTTGCCAACGCTGGTGCCGCCAAATTTCATAATTTTCATAATTCCCCCCCGGTTTTCGCAATAAAGCGATTTTAATTAAAAAATAGTAAAGTCGGCAAATTTACCGGTTAATAAGCCGGTTTCAAAAAAATTGTCAGGTTGAAATTCAAACCGTTCCATTGACATATGGTTAGAAGTTGGAACTATTTATTTCAATGCCATATTTGGCACCCAAACTGGCCAGGTCATCCACCACAGCAGATAACAACGGAATGCCCTTGATCATTCTTTCATTCTCCATTAGTCTTTCAGGATCACCAGGAATCACGACAGTCGCTTCTCCTTTCACCGTTTTGGCGGAGCGGAAACGCTGGATCCATTTATCCATGTGTAGTTTAAAATCGTCAGCTGGTCTAAATGCATCGATGCGCATTACGCCAAAAAAATGCCCGATTCCTTCTCCAGGCAAATTTTCAGGCATGGGGATGTAGGCAGGAAACGGGGGAACCCATGGCCCATAATTGGCGCCACTCAAAATAGCAGAAAAAATATCTACAATCGATCCCAGCATATAGCCTTTGTGGCTGCCATGCTCTTTGTCACCTCCAAGAGGCAATAATGCGCCACCGTTTTTTACTTCGCTGGCTTTGATGCTAGGCTCACCTTCTTTTGTTTGAACCCATCCTTTGGGAGTACCAAGATTTTTTCTTTGCAGTATTTCCAGTTTGCCATTAGCAGCGGTGGTGGTTGCAAAATCTGCTACAAATGCCGGTTCAACACCCGCGGGAATTGCTACCGCTATGGGGTTGGTGCCCAATAAACGTTCTACCGAAAAAGTAGGCGCTACCAGTGCCGATGCATTCGTCATGGCAATGCCAATCATATCACTTTCTAATGCCATCATGGCGTGAAAGCCCGCAATGCCGAAATGATTGCTGTTCTTCACACTTACCCAACCGGTACCAACATTTCGGGCCTTGTCAATGGCTACCTTCATGGCTGCTGGTGCAACTACAAGGCCTAATCCTTTATCACCATCTATTACGGCGGTAGAAGGCGTTTCATGTACTATTTGAAAGGAAGGGTTGGAATTGATTCGTCCCACCTCCCAAAGACGGACATAGCCAGTTAGCCTGGCAATGCCATGGCTATCCACGCCCCTTAAATCGGCCGACAATAATACTTTGGTTGCAATATCTGCATTGGCTTCACTACAGCCAATTTTAAGGAAAATATTTTTTGCAAAGGAGGAAAGTTGAGTGTAGGAATATACTTGTACCATCAAAAGTAAATAGGTTGCAAACGTTTATTGATCATCAAATAAAATAAAAGCGATCCAAAGTACAAATTAAAAAATTGGTAGTCCAGGGTGCCATTACTTCGGAACTCTTCGGGACATGCTGCGCAATGATGATGACAATTGAACAAATGTTGGGTTAAAAAAAATATTAAAATTGCAGATGCCTAACCGTTAGTCCGTCATTGATCAATTGTTTTAAAGAATCAATTCCAATTTTCAAATGACGTTCTACAAATTCGGACGTTACCTTTTTATCACTTTCTTCTGTTTTTACACCTTCCGGAACCATTGGACTATCACTTACGAGTAACAAAGCGCCTGTTGAAATTTTATTGTAAAATCCTACTGTAAAGATGGTTGCTGTTTCCATGTCAATTGCGTATGCTCTTACCTGTTGCAGGTATTCCTTAAATACTACATCATGCTCCCAAACCCGGCGGTTGGTCGTGTACACCGTGCCCGTCCAGTAATCGCAGGCATAGTCACGTATGGTAGTAGATATGGCTTTTTGCAACATAAATGCAGGCAAGGCAGGCACTTCCGGTGGAAAATAATCATTGCTCGTTCCCTCTCCCCTCAGCGCTGCGATGGGTAGAATCAGATCACCTATTTTGTTACGTTTTTTTAATCCACCACATTTGCCTAAAAACAAAACGGCCTTAGGTTCTATCGCAGTTAATAGATCCATCACCGTAGCTGCTCCCGGACTTCCCATTCCAAAATTGATGATGGTAATGTTGTTGGCTGTTGCGCATTGCATTGGTCGGTCCCGGCCAATCACGTCTACTTCATTCCATTTGGCAAACATTTCAACATAATTAGAAAAATTGGTGAGGAGGATATACTGTCCAAAATTTTGTAATTTTTCGCCTGTGTACCGCGGCAGCCAATTCAATACGATGTCTTCTTTTGTTTTCATCTTTTGTAGCTTCTTTTAATGGTTAATCGTTCATTACTTTATTTGTTCCTCGGTTCCTTAGTTAATTCGTTTATTTGTGCAATCAAATTTGAATGCGGAATAGCAGGGTTAAAAACAAGGATCGATAAAATTACTAAAACTTTTTTTCTTACTTATGATTAAGATAGACTACCCCGCATACCAGCCAAAAATTAAAAAACAGCTAAGTAAAGAATTTATTTTTGACGAAGTAAGAAAGCAATGGACTATACTAACGCCTGAAGAATGGGTACGGCAAAATTTTCTGCAATATCTGGTGCAGGTAAAAAAATATCCGGCTGCTTTGATTGCGGTGGAAAAAGAAATCCAGTTGGGGGAATTAACCAAACGATTTGATATCGTTGTATATGACAGGGAGACCTGCCCCTGGATGATCATTGAATGTAAAGAAATGGATGTAGTACTCACAGAAACGGTGTTGAATCAAGCACTTCGTTATAATATAGCTTTGGATGTAGCCTTTATCGTTATCACTAACGGAAGTCACTCTTTTGGCTTTTCAGCCAGCGGTGGAAAATTAATAGAGCTAAGCGAATTTCCGGAATTTAATGCTGCTAATTGAGCAACATTAAATTCCGGAAACAATTATGTATAAACGATAAACAATGACCGAAGAACCTAATAAGATTTCAAATGTATGGTTACACAACCATGATCTCTTTCTCTTTCGCTTCCAGGTGTTTTTCTATTAAAGCAATAAATTTATTGGTAAGGTCTTGTATTTCTGCTTCTGCTTCTTTAGCCGCATCTTCACTTGCGTCTCCATCTTTTTGCAATTTTTTTACTTGTTCAATTGCATCCCTCCGGATATTGCGAATAGAAACTTTACCTTGTTCTCCTTCTCCGTTACATCTTTTAACCAATTCTTTTCTTCTTTCTTCGGTAAGAGGTGGCAGATACAGCCGGATATAATTACCGTCATTTTGGGGATTGATTCCAATATTGCTGGCAATGATGGCTCTTTCAATTGGCTGTAGCATTTTCTTTTCCCAAGGCTGCACGGAAATGGTCCGGGCGTCCAAAACGGAGATATTAGCTATCTGTGAAAGCGGAGTGGGGGCACCATAATAATCTGCAACAATGCCGTCCAGCATATTTGGATTTGCTTTTCCAGCACGTATTTTCACGAGTTCGGCTTCCAGGTGATTGATCGCTTTCTTCATCAATGATTCTGTATCCAGTTTAATCAATTGCAATTCTTCTGACATAAAATAGAAAATTAGGTGGCTGCAAAACTAAAGAAAAGAATAATAGACAGTCCATGATTCCCTTTCAAGCTTTGAAATTTATTTTAGTACTTGCTATAAGAAAAATTAAAAGTTAATCTACCTCGACAGTCTCGGGCGTTAGTGTAAGTATTTTGTGGGACTTTATAATTTTTGCTTCTACAGGTAGTTTGGTAGAATCCGGAGACTTTACTTTTTCTCTTTTAAAATAAATAATTGCAATCAAGGTTGCCGCAATTGACATTAGGATGCCTATTAAAACTGTAGTGCCAAGATTACGAAGAAAAAAGGCTAGCACTATGAATGCGATGTTAGTAGTTACACAAAGTAAGGTTACTTGTCTGTGGCTAAACCCAATGTCCAGCAAAAAATGATGTACGTGGGTTCTGTCAGGACTAAAAGGAGAGCGTTTATCCAAGAGGCGTAAGCTGAAAACACGCAACGTATCGAATAAAGGGATCATTAAAATAGCTATACCCAATGCGGGAGCCGCTTCTAACGGCAATGTGGAGATTTCGCTGCCAGCAATGTTAATGAATTTTACTACCATAATTGAATTGACCAATCCAATCAGTAAAGACCCTGTATCGCCCATGAATATTTTTGCCGGCGAAAAATTGTAAATCAAAAATCCGATTAAACTGCCGGCCAGTGAGAAGGCCATTACAGCATACATTGTATGACCGGTGTAAAAAAAATACGAACCAAAAACCAACGCAGTCAATAAGCCAAGACAACCTGCCAGACCATCTACGCCATCAATCAGGTTGAATGAGTTAACTATCACAATAATGGTGAATAAAGTAAAAATTATGCTTACAAGATGTGGTATTTCTGTAATGCCTAAAAATCCATGCATATTAGTGATTTGCACGCCACCAAACTTAATAATGATACCTGCCGCTACGAGTTGACCAACGAATTTTTTTCCGGCAGACAGAATTAGGATATCATCCTTGATACCTAAAAAGAAAATAACAATAGCAGCTGCAATAAAATATTGAAGTTCGCCAGTACCCAATGGAGCCCCTAACAGCAAAGCCAGAATGAATCCAGCAAAAATACCAAGACCTCCCAATGTAGGAATCACCATCTTATGAACCTTTCTTTCGTCAGGTTCATCAAATAATTTCTTTTCCCTGGCAACCTGTATAATGATGGGTATTGCAAAAAAAGTAATTAAAAATGCAAGTGTTCCACTAAGTAATATATTATGCATGCCAGACGTATTAAATATTCTGAGTTTAGAACAAATGTAAAACTCTTTTAATTATTATGGGTAGATTATCTCGTCAACTTCCTCACAACATACTCAAAATCCATTGGTTTTTAAAATTTTAGCAGAAAAAAAACTTCTTTTACATGAGCTTTTTTAATATGGTATTACGAGCACATTAACGAAGATCTCTAAAACTTATTATTAAATACAACACTTATATCAATTTTTACTTTGCTCATGTAGGTATTTGAAGTAGGTTTGCATCGCATAAAAAAAGTACAATGAGTGATTTAAAAGGAATAGCAAGTCAGGTACGCAGAGATATCGTACGTATGGTACATGGAGTTCAAAGTGGTCATCCCGGTGGTTCATTGGGATGTGCGGATTATCTAACTGCCCTGTATTTTGATGTCATGAAGCATGATCCAGCTTTTGAGATGAATGGGAAAGGTGAAGATTTATTTTTCTTAAGTAATGGACATATATCTCCGGTATTTTATAGTGTGTTGGCACGTAGCGGTTATTTTCCTGTAAAAGAACTTGCAACGTTTAGGAAATTAAATTCCAGGTTGCAGGGGCATCCTACCACCCATGAACACTTACCAGGTGTAAGGATAGCAAGCGGCTCTTTAGGACAGGGTATGAGTATCGCACTGGGAGCATGTCTGGCTAAAAAGCTGAATGGTGATGCTGGAATTATTTATTCATTATGTGGTGATGGCGAATTGGATGAAGGGCAAAACTGGGAAGCAATTATGTTTGCTGCACATAAAAAAGCTGACAATTTTATTGCGGCAGTTGATTGGAATGGCCAGCAGATTGATGGACCCACAACTAAAGTGATGAACCTGGGTAATCTTCCAGGGAAATTTGAAGCCTTCGGATGGAAAGTGATTATACTTGAAAAAGGGAATGATATGGATGAAATCGTTTCTACATTGAAGCTTGCCAAAACTTTTATTGGAAAGGGACAACCAATCGTGATACTGGTGAAAACAGAAATGGGCAAAGGGGTTGATTTTATGGAAGGTAGTCACGAATGGCATGGTATAGCACCCAATGATGAACAATTGCAAAAAGCTTTGGACCAGTTGCCAGAAACAATGGGTGATTATTGAAAATCAAATAACGACATTTCAAAAAAGCTTTCACCTGGTGGAGGCTTTTTTGTTTTTATACCGCAGCGTAGTTATCGTAATTCTACCAGTTGATTGGAAGCTTTGCGGGCAGGAAACCAGGATGCCAGCAAAGCAATAAATGATACTGTGGAAATAACCAGCACGAAATCCGATGCCTGTAATTCAACAGGAAAATAGTCAATTAAAAAAGAGCCTCCCTGAAGTTTTATCAAATGAAACTTTATTTGTAAAAAACAAATAATGAGTGCCATTAATACCCCACTAATAGCGCCGATGCCGGCAAGCAATAGACCTTCACTTAGAAAGATTTTTAAAATCATATTTTTGTCGGCTCCCATACTTTGCAAAACACTGATGTCTTTTTGCTTTTCGAGCACAAGCATGGTTAACGCACTAATCATGTTAAAGGCCGCAATGAAAAGTATCAGGGTTAACACTGCATAAATTGCCCATTTCTCCAAACGCATGGTGTTGTAAAGACTGGTGTTTTGCTCGTATTTGCTTTGTACTTTAAACGTGTTACCCAATAAGGATGACAGTTGCTGCTGTATATCAGCCAAAGTGCTGGTGTTTTTCAATTTTATTTCAACTGCGCTATATTCATCAGCAGAAAAGCCCATCTGTTGTTTAACAAAATCGATATTGGTGATGGCATATTTGTTATCAAAATCTTGCTGTATGGCAAATACCCCGGTAGCTTTTACACGGCCTTCACTTAATGACTGTAACGGATCCGCAACTGAAACTTTGCTTTTTTTAGGTAAAATCAGCGTCAGTAAACTCGCCCCCATTCTTCCTTCAATATTAACTGCTGCGGCATTTTGTATCCCGGATCCCAATATCAGTCCTGGATTATTAACATCTCCTGTATTAAACTTTCCTTCAATTGTTTTTCCAGCAACACCGCTTACTTGTTTATAATTTTCGTCTACGCCTTTTAAGTATACAATGGTTTGTATGTCTTCGTTCTGCAATAGTGCCTTTTCTTCGGCTATAAGTGAGATATCTTTTACCCCGGGTTGTTGCTTCAACCCTTTAATTTGAGCGGTAGTTAAGATGAAAGTTTTCCCCTTAACCGGAATGATCTTTATGTCTGTATAAAACGAGGAGTATAGCGATTTAACCAATCCTTCAAAACCATTAAAAACACTTAACACCAAAATCTGGCATGCAGTGGCGAATGCAATTACACCTACGGTAACCCATGCAATGATGTTGATGGCATTGGCACTTTTTTTTGCTTTAAAGTATCTCCAGGCAAAGGTTAAATACATTCCCCTATCCCCGAAAGGGGCGTTTATTTAATCAGTAATTGTAAATGCTAATCAGTTTTGTCGGCGTCGAAATTTGGCTTGGGACCATCTTCCTTTTTAATCTTTTCAAAAAGTTCTTCCATTTTGAAAACATAATCCAGGGTATCATCAATGAAAAATTTCAGTTCAGGAATACTGCGTAGCTGGTGGCGAACTCTTGTGCCCAACTCTTTGCGTATATCTTTATTTTTCTCTTCAAACCTTAATAATGCCGCCTGTGTATCTTTTACCTGGAACATACTGAGATAGACCCTCGCCTCAAAAAGATCGGGAGTAATTTTTACGTTGGAGATTGAAATCATTCCACCGTCCATCATAAGCAGGTTCATACGACGAAAGATGTCGTTCAATTCTTCATTGATTAAGCCCGCAACCTGTTTTTGTCTTTTTGTTTCTGTCGTCATATTAATTGTAGCTAAGCCGCAAATTTACTTGTTTATTGTGATTTGGCTGGTTATTACTCAAATTTCGCCGCATTGGAGATAACGGTGTTCTGTTGTTTGATTATTTATCTGGCGGGTAAAATGTTGATTCCTTTCAATAAGGATTAATTAAATTTTTCGGCCGTAATTATGGGATAGGGTTTAAGTCAGCTATAATAGGGTAATGATCTGAATAAGGAACTTTTAAACGGCTGTATTGCTCAACTTTAAATTTCTTATCTGCAAAAATATAGTCAATCCTTAAAGTTGGCGATAGATACTGAAAAGTTCGTCCAAGCCCGGTACCTTTTTTTAGAAATGCATCCTGCAGGTTATGTTTAATGGTAAAATAGGTATAGGAATTGGGTACATCGTTAAAGTCACCACAGATAATAACCGGATATGTACTTTCCTTAATTTTTTGTTGGACCAAATCTGCTTCTGCTCCCCGATAGCTATAAGCAGTTTTTAACTTGTGTACGATTGTTCTGGAGTCTTTTAATCCGGTCTCATCCTTTTGCTTAATCTTCCTAAGGGCGGTATATTCCGAGTTATCAAACCTTACTGACTGAAGGTGGGTTGTTAAAATTCTAATTCTTTGATTGTGAAATTGAATATCTACACTAATTAGGTGCTCAGCAAAATCATCTTTCCCAAAATACAATTTCGAGGAATCTACAATTGGATATTTTGATATAATTGCTACACCCATTTTTTGATTTTTATTTTCCAAATGCGATTTAACAAAGTAAGAATATAAGTATCCCATTTCTTTAAAAGCTTCAATAACTGAATAGGAAGAATGAGGTGCTTTTTTATCCCAAAACTCTTGCAGACAAAGTATATCTGCTTTCTGGTGTCTAATAAGTTCTAATGTTAAAGGACCATAGTTGGCCGGGTTTGTTTGCGATTTATTGGTTTCCCCCCAACTCGAAACATTCCAAGATAAGACTCTTAATGTCTTATTAGTTTTTGAATAGTTAAATTTATTGCTACTGTTTATCCCAACTATCACAGATAGCTGTTGCCAACTCAGTAAAATGGCGATTAATGATAGATAGGACCACTTTGATCGGAAGGCTAACCAAATGAAAAAGCAAACAATCACGAGTGCCGCAAGTAAAGGGAAAATCAATCCTAAAATTGCAATCATCCAGAATTTTCCTGCGGGCAAAAAGGGTATTAAACAGGCACTTAAATAAAGTAAAACAACAACTATATTGATAACTTTAAATACCGTTCCAATGGTTTTTGTCATGTATGTTTTTCTATTTTTGATTGAACCCGATTGTAAAAGTCACAACAATTGTTGAAACTTGCAGGGCGTCCATCGTCATTGCGAAAACCTGCTATATTAGTTTGAGAATGTGGCGAAAATATGTAATTATAAGTATATCATTTGTTATTTGGGGCTTCGCACAATCCTCTAAGGAGTACCTCATCAGAGGTTAGTGGATATGGAACAATAACAGTAGCTGTTGTTTCAAGAGTGGCAGATGTTTTTGACAATCCCTTATCGGTGTTAAAAGCACAGCGCAAAAATTAATTAAAAATTATTTACTTCAAAAAGTAGAATCCTTAAAATATCGAATATCAAATTTCAAATTTTAATCCCTAACCCTTACCTTTGCGCCCTGAAAATAGACCTAAATACAATAAAATCTTGTTTATGGCCAATACCGGTAAAGTAAAGTCAATCATTGGTGCCGTTGTAGACGTGCAGTTTGATAGCGATAGTAATCTTCCAGAAATTTTGAATTCATTAGAGTTGAAACGTGATAACGGCGACACTTTAGTACTGGAAGTACAACAACATTTGGGAGAAGATAGTGTTCGTACCATTGCAATGGATGGTACTGAAGGCCTGGTTCGTGGAATGGTAGTGGTTGATACCGGAAAGCCAATTGCAATGCCTGTTGGAGATGCTATTAAAGGTCGTTTGTTTAATGTAACCGGTGATGCAATTGACGGTTTACCACAGGTTAGTAAAGTGGGCGGTCGTCCGATTCATGCAAAGCCACCATTATTTGAAAATTTAAGTACAGCCAACGAAATTTTATTCACTGGTATTAAAGTAATCGACCTGATTGAGCCATACGCAAAGGGTGGTAAAATTGGTTTATTTGGCGGTGCTGGTGTGGGTAAAACAGTGTTGATCCAGGAATTGATTAATAATATTGCGAAAGCTTATAGTGGTGTATCCGTATTTGCTGGGGTAGGAGAGCGTACAAGGGAAGGGAACGATTTGATGAGAGAGATGATTGAAGCAGGAATCATGAACTATGGCGAAAAATTTAAGCATAGCATGGAAGAAGGTGGATGGGATTTGAATGCGGTGAATATGGAAGACCTGAAAGAATCAAAAGCTACTTTTGTGTTTGGTCAAATGAATGAACCACCGGGGGCAAGGGCTCGTGTAGCATTGAGTGGTTTAACCATAGCCGAATATTTTCGTGATGGAGATGGAACAGGTCAGGGAAAAGACATTTTGTTTTTCGTAGATAATATCTTCCGGTTTACGCAGGCAGGTTCCGAGGTATCGGCCTTACTTGGTCGTATGCCAAGTGCAGTAGGTTACCAGCCAACACTGGCCACTGAAATGGGCTTGATGCAGGAACGAATCACTTCAACTAAAAATGGTTCAATTACCTCAGTTCAGGCTGTATATGTACCAGCGGATGATTTAACCGATCCGGCGCCAGCTACAACTTTTGCGCATTTGGATGCCACTACTGTATTGAGTCGTAAAATTGCAGATTTGGGTATTTATCCTGCAGTAGATCCTTTGGATTCTACTTCAAGAATTTTGACCCCATTGATTGTTGGTGATGAACATTATAACACTGCCAACAGGGTTAAATTAATTTTGCAGCGTTACAAAGAATTACAGGATATCATTGCCATCCTTGGTTTGGATGAATTGAGTGATGAAGATAAATTAACGGTATCTAGGGCCCGTAAAGTGCAGCGTTTCCTTAGTCAGCCTTTCTTTGTGGCAGAGCAGTTTACAGGTCTCAAAGGGGTTTTGGTTCCAATTGAAGATACGATCCGTGGTTTCAACTCTATCATGGATGGCGAAGTTGATGAATATCCTGAAGCGGCATTTAATCTGGTAGGAACGCTGGAAGATGCCATTGAAAAAGGTAAAAAGCTGATGGCAGCTGCTCAGGCATAGCTATCCGCCATGTGGCTTGAGGAGGAGAGTAAAAAATGATTTTGGAAGGTTTTTTTGATAAGTAGTTATTTTATTTAGCACTGTTATTTCGGGTATAGCAATTAATTCAGCTGCACCACGTACCAAATAAAGATCATTTTTCAATTTTACATCTCAGTATAGAAAAGTAATTATTCACCGACAAAGCAAGTTCCCTTAAAATGGGGCCAGGCAAATGACATTAGAAATATTAACTCCGGAAAAAAAGATATTCAGTGCTGAGGTTTACGGCGTACAGTTGCCAGGGATTACCGGCTCATTCGAAGTATTAGATAAGCATGCACCGATGGTTAGCGCTTTGAAGGCAGGTAAATTAAAAGTTTTAACTGATAAAACAGCTACCGTTTCATACAATATTTTAAGTGGATTTGTAGAAGTTTTGAATAACAAAACAATCGTTTTGATAGAAGGAGCAGAAGAAATCTAATGGATAGATAAAAATAAAAGAAATTAAAGCCCATCAATTTGTATGGGCTTTTTTATTAAGCGCTCACTGCTGTCATTATGAGTAAGAAATTGTTCTCTCTGGAAATTGTTTTACTACTGATGGCATTCAGGTAATTCAAAATATAAAGTTTTATGCTTTCATTCTTATATGATTTAAAAGGGCAGGCTACCGTTTTAAACGGGTTGGTTCTCCTTTTGATTGTTGCTTTTCTACTTAGAAGATATCAAAAAAGACAAACATCGAGTTTTGTATTGGTGTTTACAATATTACTTTTTTTGCTATGTGCTACTGAGTATTTACCCCAGTATCTGGCTAGTAGGTTGGAACGCATGTACCTGCCCATTCAGCTGCCACTGGATAGCGAAGATACAAGCAAGGTATTAATACACGTGTTGGGTAGCGGATATACATTGGATAAAAGATTGCCTGCAAATGCACAAATTGGCTTACCTGCTTTAGGTCGGTTAGCAGAGGGAATCCGGGTTCATCGTGCAATTAAGAATAGTGTTATTATTTGTTCAGGAAATTCATCACTCGGTTTGGAAACGCAAGCGCAGGTTACGAAGCGAGCGGCTATTGTTTTGGGGGTAAATGCAGATGAACTGGAAACTTTAAATAATGCTTCAACGACGCAAGAAGAAGCAAAAGAACTTGGGATGGCCTTTGAAAAAAATACAAAACTTATCATCGTTACAGATGCCATGCACATGTCGAGGGCAATGAAATTATTTAATATGGAGGGATTCAAACCTCTTGCAGCTCCAACCAATTTTAAAGTACATGAAGGCCCTTTGCAAGAAAGAATGAAATGGTGGCCTTCGTTTAGTAATATCAGTTTGATGAATTACGTGATACACGAGTATTT
>Ga0123337_10003069_pt1 | contig 18226 bp, 16 predicted proteins | sample frozenSSSSmetaG_FD_89792 | JGI IMG/M metagenome (GOLD analysis project Ga0123337, IMG submission 89792) | Glacier valley bacterial and archeal communities from Borup Fiord, Nunavut, Canada, to study Microbial Dark Matter (Phase II) -... | ecosystem: Environmental > Aquatic > Freshwater > Ice >... | reverse complement strand
GTGCTGGTCGAGGCGCTGATCGCGCACAAGGCGGTGCGCCGCGTCAACTTCACCGGCTCGACCCGCGTCGGCCGCCACATTGCCGAACTGTCGGCCCGTGCCCTCAAGCCGGCTCTGCTCGAACTCGGCGGCAAGGCGCCGCTGGTCGTGCTCGACGATGCCGATTTGGATCAGGCCGTGGCCGCCACCGCCTTCGGCGCCTTCATGAACCAGGGCCAGATCTGCATGTCCACCGAACGCGTCGTGGTCGATGACAAGGTCGCCGACGCCTTCGTCACCGCCCTGGCCGCCAAGGCCTCCTCGCTCAAGGCAGGCGACCCGCGCGCCGGCAATACCCCGCTCGGGTGCCTCGTTGATCTCAGCGCCGCCCAGCGCATTGACGCCCTGATCAAGGATGCCGTCGCCAAGGGCGCCCGCATCGTCGCCGGTGGCAGCATCGAGGGCACCATCATGCAGGCCACCGTGGTCGACGGCGTCACCCCCGGCATGAAGCTCTATCACGACGAATCCTTTGGCCCCGTCGTGGCGATTGTCCGCGTCAGCAGCCTCGATGAAGCCGTGCGCGTCGCCAATGACACCGAATATGGCCTCTCGGCCGCCGTGTTCGGTCGCGACGTCACCCGCGCCATGGGCGTCGCCGCCCGCATTGAATCGGGCATCTGCCACATCAATGGCCCTACCGTGCACGACGAGGCGCAGATGCCCTTCGGCGGCGTCAAGGCCTCGGGCTATGGCCGCTTTGGCGGAAAGGCCGGCATTGCCGAATTTACCGAACTGCGCTGGATCACCGTCCAGGATGGCGCGATCCACTATCCGATCTGAGGACGATCGCTGGGCCGGCAGGCAACTGCCGGTCCGGACCGACTAGAGTCAGCGGCGAGCGCGCCTTGAACCGAGGCAGCAAAGCCAAATTGGCGGGAATGTGGGGGAAGGTTGGCTGGAGCGGGTGAAGGGAATCGAACCCTCGTCACTTGCTTGGGAAGCAAAAGCTCTACCATTGAGCTACACCCGCATCGGGCGAATAGATGCTGGAAATCGGCGCAGGCGTCAAGGCATAGTCACGGCCCGGCAGAGCTAGCTTGCCGCCTTTCCCGCATCGGGACCCCGGGCGTCCGCAGAACGGCGATTATTTTGTCCGGCACCGTCGCCGGACGGCCGATTTTCTTGCTATAGCGGACGCGCCGCTGCGACCGGCCGCCGATCCCCCGATCGGTGCCGCCTAGTCAGCCCTGGAGAATGCCGTGCGTCGATTGATCCGCTTGCTGCTGCCCGCTTTGGCGCTCCTGGTCTCCCCGGCCATGGCCCAGCCCGCTCCGCTGCCGGTCCTGACCGTCGGCGTCCAGGAAAGCGGTACCGTGCAGTGGGAGATCGATACCATCAAGCGGCTCGGCCTCGATGCCGAGCATGGCTTTGAGCTGCAACTGCGGCCGCTGGCCGATAGCCGCGCCGGCCAGATCGCGCTGCAGGCGGGCGCGGTGGATGTCATCCTCTCCGATTTCGTCTGGGTCTCGATCCAGCGCAATCAGGGCAATGCCATCACCATGGTACCGCACTCGCTGGCGGTGGGCGGTCTGATGCTGGGGCCTGACAGTGCCATTGCCGGGGTGGATGCGCTCAAGGGTAAGACCATTGCCGTGGCCGGTGGCCCGGTCGACAAGAGCTGGGTCGTGCTGCAGGCCTATTACCACAAGCTGACCGGAGCAAACCTGGTCAATGACGTCACCGTCAACTATGGGGCGCCCCCTTTGGTCAACGAACTGCTGCGCGACGGGCGGGTCGCGGCCGGGCTCAATTTCTGGCATTTCAACGCCCGCGCCAAGGCTGCCGGCCTCACCGAACTGCTCTCGGTGGCCGATATGCTGGCCGCTCTGGGCGTGCCCGAGCAGCCGCCGCTCCTGGGCTGGACCTTTGCCGAGGCGACCGCCACCAGCAAGGGCGCGGCCCTCACGGCCTTTCTCGACGCCTCCTTTTCGGCCAAGGCCCTGCTCTTGTCCGACGACACCGCCTGGGAGCCGCTACGCGACCTGATGGGCGCGACGGATGACGATGCGCTCTTCACCCAGTTGCGCGACGACTACCGCGCCGGCATTGTGAGCCACTACCAGCCCGACCAGATGGATGCGGCAGCACAGGCCTTTGCCCTCATGGCCGAATTCGGCGGCAGCGAACTGGTGGGTGAGACCCAGACCCTGGCGCCGGGCACCTTTTGGCAAGGCTACAGCAAATAGACCCGAACGCCTCCCCAGCGGCCGCACCCAGCGGGCAGGGGCGTCGGCAGCCTGCGGCGCTGAGCCTCCTGTCGCTGCCGCTGCTGCTGATCCTGTGGCAGCTGCTGTCTATGCTCTTCGTGCATCGCCTGTTTCCCGGCCCGCTCGCGGTGGCCGCCGAAATGTGGGACGCGGCGACCACCGGGCCCCTGCTGGTCGATCTCGGCCGCACCCTGCTGCGCGCCTCCACTGCCTTCGCCGCCGCCATGGTCCTGGGCACGGCGCTCGGCATTGCCTTTGGCCGCCTGCGCTGGGTCGACCAGCTGTTTTCCGGCTGGCTGCTGGTGGGGCTCAACCTGCCGGCCATCGTCGTCGCCATCGTGCTTTATATCTGGCTCGGCCTGACCGACCTGGCGCTGATCCTGGCGGTCACCATCAACAAGCTGCCACTGGTGATTTCCATCACGCGCGAGGGCGTGCGCAGCTTTGCCCATGAGTTCGACGAGCTGGCCCTGGTCTTCCGCCTGTCAGCCTGGCGCCGCCTGCGGCTGATCTTCGTGCCACAGCTGCTGCCCTTCGTGCTGGCGGCCGCGCGCACCGGCCTGTCGCTGATCTGGAAGATCGTTCTGGTCTTTGAGGTGCTGGGCAGCGATGGCGGGGTGGGCTACCGCATCGCCGTGCAGTTTCAGTTTTTCGACATTACCGGCATCCTGGCCTATACGGCTTCCTTCATCCTGGTCGTGCTGGCCTTTGAATATGGCCTGCTGCGGCCCGTGGAACGGAGGGCTCTGCAATGGCGTCCGGTCCAGGCGTAACTCTCGACATCGCGGCCAAGCGTTTTCCCGGCGCGGCCGCGCCGCTGCTGGACAAGCTGCAGCTAACCCTGGCGCCCTCCAGCGTGGTGGCTTTGGTGGGTCCATCGGGCGTGGGCAAGTCCACCATCCTGCGCCTGCTCGCCGGCATCGACCGTGACTTTGCCGGCACCATCAGCATTGATGGCGTGCCGGCCCATCTCGCGCCGACGCCCGGCTTCGTGTTCCAGGATCCGCGCCTGCTGCCCTGGCTGAGAGCTGCGGACAATATCCGGGCCGTGGCGCCCGCCATTACCCTGAACATGGCTGAAACGGTTCTGGCGCAAGTCGGGCTAAGCGGGGCCGGCACGCTCTATCCGCACCAGCTCTCGGGCGGCATGCAGCGGCGGGTGGCGCTGGCGCGGGCCTTCTCGGTCAATGCTGGCCTGCTGCTGCTCGACGAGCCCTTCGTCTCGCTCGACCGCGTGCTGGTGGGCGAGATGCAGCAGGTGTTCACCCGGCTGGTCGCGCAAACCCGGCCCACGGTGCTGATCGTCACCCATCTTGCCGAGGACGCCGCCCTGCTGGCGGACCGCGCCATCGTGCTCGCGGGCAGGCCGGCGCGCATCGCCGCCGATATCGCCCTGCCGGTGCCGCCCGCGCAGCGCGACGCGGCAATCCTGGCGGACTATCGGGCGCAGCTCGAGGCGGCGAGCCCGGCCTATTCGATATAGGGCTTGAAGTGCTTGGAGAGCTTGAGGGTCTGCGCCTGATAGTTCGAGCCCAGCGCCGAGCCATAGAGCCGATCGGGCTTTTCCGCCAGCCGCTCATAGATCAGCCTTCCGATGGTCTGGCCATGGCCAAGCAGGAAGGGCACCTCGCGGCTGCGCACTTCGAGCACGGCGCGGCTGCCGGTGCCGCCGGCGGGGGAATGGCCAAAGCCTGGATCGAAAAAGCCGGCATAATGCACGCGGAACTCACCCACCAGCGGATCGAACGGCATCATTTCCGCCGCATGGGTGGGCGGCACATGCACCGCTTCGTCGCTCACCAGGATGTAGAATTCGTCGGGATCGAGGATCAGTTCCTCGCGGCCGCGATTGTGCAGCGGCTCCCAGAAGTCGTGCACGTCGAGCGCGGCCTTCTTGTCGACATCCACCACGGCGGTGTGGCGCTTGGAGCGGAAGCCGACCAGGCCATTGCGCCCGACGCCCTTGAGGTCGATGGAGAGCGCCACGCCTTCGCCCACCGGCACATCATTGTCGAAAACCAGCGTGTCGCTTTCATGCAGCGCCTGATGCTCGGCGACGGTGAGGCGGTTGTCGCCGCAGCGGAAGCGCATCTGGCTCAGCCGCGAGCCGGTGCGCACCAGGATGGGAAAGGTGCGCGGGCTGATTTCAAGATAGAGCGGGCCGGCATAGCCGGCGGGCATCTGGTCAAAGCCGCGAGCGCGGTCGCCGATGACGCGGGTGAAGACATCGAGCCTGCCGGTCGAGCTCTTGGGATTGGCCGAGGCGCTGACCATGTCGGGCAGCTCGAGGCTTTCCTGTAGCGGCACCAGATAGACGCAGCCGCGCTCGAGCACCGCGCCGCGCGTCAGGTCGATCTCGTGCAGCTTGAGCGCCTCGATGCGCTCGGCCACCGAATGGCTGGGCCCTGGCAGGAAGCTGGAGCGCACCCGGAAGGCGACATCGCCCAGCCGCAGATCCAGGCTTGCCGGTTGCACCTGATCGCCATCGAACGGACGATCGGCCCTGATGGAGCCCTGCTGGTGCAGCGCCTCGATCAGCCGCGCCGGAAACACGCCCTGCGGCCAGTTCTGTTGCTTGTCCATGCTTTTGGTTTCCCGCTGCCTTGGCCGTCTCTAGCAACCCCTGCAATTGACGCCAACCGCCAATTGGCCTTAGATCATATCCAGTGGTGATTTGGCCGGTCGCTTGCAGCCACTTTAAACAAATTGCTAAAGACCGTTTGGGAACCGGCCGCCTGTCAGCGTGCCGGTTTTTGTTTTGAAAGCGTGACCATGTCAAAAGCGAACAATCCCCTCAATGACCCGAGCCGCCTGTCGGCTGAAACCCAGCTGGTCCATGGCGGCACGCATCGCACCGCGTTCAACGAAACCAGCGAAGCGCTGTTTCTGAACTCCGGCTACAGCTATCCCAGCTCCGACCATGCCGAGCGCCTGTTCAAGGGCGAGATCCCCGGCGCCCACAACTATTCCCGTTTCGCCAACCCCACTGTCGACGTGCTGCAGACGCGCATGGCGCTGCTCGAAGGCGCCGAAGCCGCGCGCGGCTTTGCCACCGGCATGGCCGCCGTCACCGATGCCGTCATGAGCCAGGTCCGGGCCGGCGACCACATCGTGGCCTCGCGCGCTTTGTTTGGCGGCTGCCGCTTCGTGGTCGAGGATTTCATGCCGCGCTACGGCGTCAGCTCGACCCTGGTCGATGGACGCGACCCGGCCAATTTCGCCGCCGCCATGCAGTCCAATACCAAGGTGGTGTTCATCGAGACCCCGACAAATCCGTCGCTGGAACTGGTCGATATCAAGGCCGTGGCCGATATCGCCCATGCCCATGGCGCCGTGCTGATCGTCGACAATGTCTTTGCCACCGCGCTCTACCAGAAACCGCTGCAACTGGGCGCCGATCTCGTTACCTATTCGGCCACCAAGCATATCGATGGCCAGGGCAGGGTACTGGGCGGCATCGTCCTGGGCTCCAAGAAGCTGATCGAGGGCGACCTGCATACCTTCCTGCGCCAGACCGGCGCCTCCCTCAGCCCGTTCAATGCCTGGGTCCTGCTCAAGGGGCTCGAGACCATGTCGCTGCGCGTGCGGCAGATGACCGACAGCGCCGAACAGATTGCCGAGGCGCTAGCCAGCCATCCCAAGCTGGACCGGGTGATCTATCCCCATCACTCCAGCCATCCGCAATACGATTTGGCCAAGGCGCAGATGACGCGCGGCTCCTCGCTTATGGCGCTCGAGGTCAAGGGCGGCCAGGAGGCTGCCTTTGCCCTGTCCGACGCGCTGGCGGTGATCCTGATTTCCAACAATCTGGGCGATGCCAAGTCGCTGATCACCCATCCGCGCACCACCACCCATGCCCGGTTGACCGAAGAGGCGCGGCTCGAAGTGGGGGTCACCCCAGGCCTGCTGCGGCTGTCGGTCGGGCTTGAAGCCAGCGACGACCTGCTCGCTGACCTGCTCTATGGTTTGGACCAGCTCTAGGGGAGGGCGGCGCGGTGCGGCTAGCGGGTCTGACAGGTGCAATACTGCTGCTGGCAGCGATGGCAGGGTCGGCTTTTGCGCAGGCCTTGCCCTATCACGCCGATCCGTCGGCGCGTGAAATCCTGCCCGGTGCTACCGCCCTGCCGGCCATCCGTTTCCTGACCACGGCCGATTTCCCGCCCTTCAATTTTCGTGACAGTGGCGGCGAGCTGATCGGCTTCAATGTCGATCTGGCCAAGGCCATCTGCCAGGAGGTCAATGTCGCCTGCACCCTCCAGGCCTGGCCCTGGGCCCAGGCGACCGATGCCCTGTCCGACAATCAGGGCGATGCGTTGATTGCGGGCCTCGAAATGTCCGCGGCCAATGGCGAACTGTTTGATTTTTCCGCCACCTACATGGCTCTGCCCGGACGCTTCGTCACCCGTCATGCAGATGTTGCCGCCTTCAGTCCGGATGCCCTGGCGGGCAAGACCGTCGCCGTGCGACGCGGCAGCGCCCATGAAGCCTTCATGAAGCGCTATTTGCCGGCGACGCAGCTGGAGCCCGCCGACACCGAGCTCGAGGGTCTGGCCGCCTTGCAGGCCGGGGATGTCGATGTGTTTTTCGGCGACGGCATGCGCGCCGCCTTCTGGATCAATGACAATCTCGATTGCTGCGGCTTTGCCGGCGGCGCCTATTTCCGGCCGGCTTTGTTCGGCGAGGGCCTGTCGATTGCCGTGCTCGCCGGCAATGATGCCGTCCGCCACGCCATCGACTGGGCCTTGGTGCGCCTGAAGGACAATGGCGTGCTCGACGAGCTCTACCTGCGCTGGTTCCCGGTCGGGTTTTACTGATCGGGCATCCGGCGATGCCGGGCCCGGGCCGCCACTTCAATGGCGGCTGTGGTCAGGCGGTCGAGGTCGAGCCGGTCGCGCAGCATTTCGAGAAAGCGCAGTTCTTCCTGCTCGAGATGCAGGTCCACCGAGGTCACATCCACCGCCAGTGCATAGGCGGTGTCCTGCAGCTTGGCGGGCAGGGCGGCGATGGCATCGTCGAGCACCTGGTCGAGTCCGCCCGGGCCGTTGAGCGTGTCCGCACAGGCATTGGCCACGGCACGCAGCCGGCTCGGATCGAACGCCTCGAAGACCGGCAGCCGGCTGATCAGTCCCTGGATGCGCACCAGCTCCTTTTCGGTCATCTGGCTGTCCGAGGAGGCGGCAACGATCATCAGGTGGATCAGGGCGTCATGGGCACTATTGGGCATGGATCAATCCAGGGTGGGGCATCAGCCTGCGATAGCTAGGCGCCTCGGGCAGGCTTGGCAAGCAGGCCAACCCTTGAAATCGTTGACGCCACAGCGCCGGGATGCAACACAACCCGGCACTTCCTCATCTCGAAAGGCTCGCCCTTTGTCGCCCGTTCCACTGCCCGTTCTCGACCCTGCGTTCTTTGACGCTGCCCAGACTGCCCGCGCCTGGCCGTTTGAGGAAGCCCGCAAGCTCGTGAAGCGCCTGGAAAAAACCGGCAAGGGCGAAGCCGTGTTCGAGACCGGCTATGGGCCCTCCGGCCTGCCTCATATCGGCACCTTCGGCGAAGTGGCCCGCACCACCATGGTGCGCACGGCCTTCCGCCTGCTCACCCGCGATGAAGTGCCGACGCGGCTGATCTGCTTTTCCGACGACATGGACGGGATGCGCAAGATTCCGGAAAACGTGCCGTCGCGCGAGGCCATGGAGCCGCATCTGCAGAAGCCGCTGAGCGCCGTGCCCGATCCCTGGACCAATGAATATGCCAGCTTCGGCGATCACAACAACGCCATGCTGCGCCGTTTCCTCGACACCTTCGGCTTCGACTACGAGTTCGCCAGCGCCACCGACTATTACAAGTCCGGCAAGTTCGACACCGTGCTGCGCCTGGCTGCCGAGCGCTATGACGCCATCATGAAGGTGATGCTGCCCAGCCTGGGCGTCGAGCGTCAGGCCACCTATAGTCCCTTCCTGCCCATCTCGCCGCTCTCGGGCCGCGTGCTCTATGTGCCGATGAAGGAAGTCAATGCCAAGGACGGCACCATCACCTTCGCCGACGAGGACGGGCGCGACACCACCGTGCCGGTCACCGGCGGCCATGTGAAGATGCAGTGGAAGCCCGACTTCGGCATGCGCTGGGCTGCCCTGGGCGTCGATTTCGAAATGTTCGGCAAGGACCACCAGACCAATGCGCCGATCTACGACAAGATCTGCGCCATTCTCGGCGGCAATCCGCCCGAGCACTATGTCTATGAGCTCTTCCTCGATTCCGAGGGCCAGAAGATCTCCAAGTCCAAGGGCAATGGCCTGACCATTGACGAATGGCTGACCTATGCCCCGGCCGAGAGCCTGGGGCTCTACATGTTCCAGAAGCCGCGTGTCGCCAAGCGCCTGCATTTCGACGTCATCCCCCGCGCGGTGGACGAATATGCCGCCCATGTCACGGCCTATGCCAAGCAGGATGTCGCCGCGCGTCTGGAAAACCCGGCCTTCCATGTCCATTACGGCAATGTGCCCACCATCGACATGCCGGTCACCTTTGCGCTGCTGCTCAATCTGGCCACGGCCTCGAACCCGGAAACGCCCGAAGTCATGTGGGGTTATATCTCGGCCTATGCCCCGGGCGTGTCGCCGCAGACCCATCCGCATCTCGATGCGCTGGTCGGCTATGCCATGCGCTATTTCCGCAATTTCGTCGCCAAGACCTATCGGGCACCCGACGATGTCGAGCGCACCGCGCTCGAGGCCCTGTCGGCCGCCTTTGCCACGCTGCCGGCCCATGCCGACAACGAGGCGATCCAGAATGCGGCGCTCGACGTCGCGCGCCAGGTCGAGCGCTACCAGGATCACAGCAAGAAGAGCCCGGCGGGCGGTCCCGGCGTGTCCGGCGATTTCTTCCAGATGCTCTACCAGGTGCTGATCGGCCAGGAACGCGGCCCCCGCTTCGGCTCCTTCGTGGCGCTCTACGGCATCGACAATACCCGCCAGCTGATCGCCGACGCGCTGGCCGGCAAGATGCTGGCGGCCTAGGCGGCGTTTGGGCTGAAGCGCGCCAGCAGCGCTTCGGCCTCTGCCGGCATGTCATGCTCGACACGCCGGTAGATCCGCCCATTGGGTGTGCGCCGCAGCATGTCCAGATCGCACAGTTCGCGGCGCAGCAGCGCATAGTCTTCATAGTCATGCCAGTCGCGCAGCATCGAGCTGACCTCGGGTTCGCTCATCTGCATATCGGCGGGCAGGTAGGACCACACCACCCAGAGCACCAGCAACTGGTCGGCCCGTTTGGACGGCCAGCGCACCAGGCGCCCGGCACCGTCAAAGCAGCGCGCCACCTTGTCGATCCACTTGGGGTCGACGGCAGCCTCGTTCATTGGCTGGCCCAGATGATGCGGGCAATCCACTCGATTTCGGTGAGCTCGAAAATGCGCGGCTCATAGGCCGGGTTGAGCGAATGCAGCTCGATCTGCCTGCCGGTCTGCCGGGCCAGGATCTTGGCCATGACCTCGCCATCGCGCGTCCTGACCACGACCCGGTCGCCGCGGCGCACCTGCTCGGTGGGGGACACCACGATCCGGTCTCCCTCGCGATAGAGCGGCTCCATGGAATCGCCATGCACTTCAAGCGCATAGATCCCGCTTTGCTCGGCGGCAGGCAGGGCGACTTCGTCCCAGCCCTGTCCGGCGGGAAAGCCGGCGCTGTCGAAAAAGCCGCCACGCCCGGCTTGCGCCAGCCCCAGCAGCGGGACGGTCCGGGCAGGGGCATTGCTACCGAGCTGAATGAACGCGCCACTGCCCGCCAGGAAGGAGTCAAAGCCCTCGCCGGTCGCCTCCAGAACCTTGGAAATACTTTCGGTCGATGGCCAGCGTTCGCGGCCGTCCTTGCTGACGCGCTTGGAGACGTTGAAGGCGGTGGCGTCGAGCCCTGCCAGCTTGGCCAGCGCCGAAACGGAATGGCCATGGCGCCGCGCCAGCGCATCAATGCCGTCCCAAATGGCTCGGTGTGACAACATGGGGTCCGTCCGGAACAGGAAATGTGTCTCAGTCGTGGAATTTAATCCTAGGTATATGCCGCTCTCTTTCCCCTGTAAAGAGCCGCCTTGCGGTGCTTGCGGCGGTCCGCGCGCGCCTTTAGGTTCGCGCCCATGAGCAGCACCGAATTCGTCTACAAGATCGCCACCGAAGTCGCCTTCGCACCGGCGCGCAGCACGCCGGCCTTCGTCGGCATGCCGATCGACGCAAAGGACGGCTATATCCATTTTTCCAGCGCCGGCCAGCTGGCCGAAACCCTGCGCCTGCATTTTGCCGGTCAGACCGGGCTGGTGCTGCTGGCCGTGCGCAGCGCCGATCTTGGCGAAGCCCTGGTCTGGGAGGCCTCGCGCAACGGTGCGCTGTTTCCCCATCTCTATGGCGGTCCGCTGCCCATCGCCGCCATCGCCTGGGAGGCCCCGCTCAGCGTCGCCGCCGATGGCTCCTGTGTCTTGCCCGAGGCCGTCCGATGATCTTTTCTGCCCTCTCGCCCCTGCTGCGCCTGCCGGCCCTGTCTGGCCTCACCCAGCAGGCTTTGCTCAAGATGGATGCCGAAACCGCCCACGGCGCCACCATTGCGGCCCTGCGCCTGGGCATGGCGCCTGAACAGGCCCAGGCCGATGGCGCCGAACTGCTCACTACGCTGTGTGGTCTCGAGCTGACCAATCCGGTCGGCATGGCGGCCGGCTTTGACAAGAATGCCGAGGTGCCGCGCCCGCTGGCCCGCATGGGCTTTGGCATGGTCGAAATCGGCACGGTGACGCCGCGCCCCCAGGCCGGCAATCCCAAGCCACGCCTGTTCCGGCTGCCGGCGGCGCAGGGCGTCATCAACCGCATGGGCTTCAACAATGAGGGCCATGACGCCGCCTTCGCCCGGCTCAAGGGCCTGCGCGTGCCCGCGGCGCTCGGCGTCAATATCGGCGCCAACAAGGACAGCGAGGATTTCGTCGCCGACTATGTGGCGGGGGTCCTCAAATTCGCCGACCTGGCCGATTACCTGACCGCCAATGTCTCCTCGCCCAATACGCCGGGCCTGCGCAATCTGCAGGCCGACGAAGCCCTGCGCCGCCTGCTCGGCGAACTGCTGGCCGCTCGCGCCAAGGCGAAGACCCGCGTCCCGGTCTTTCTCAAGATCGCGCCTGACCTTGACGAAGCCGCGCTGGACGTCATCGCCAAGGTGGTGCTGGCCACGGATCTGGACGGCCTGATCGTCTCCAACACCACCATCACGCGCTACGGCGTGGCCGGGCAGGACAATGCCGAGGAAACCGGCGGGCTCTCCGGCAAGCCGCTGTTTGATCTGTCGACCCGCAAGCTCGCCCAGATGCGCCAGCGCGTCGGTGATCTGCCCATCATCGGCGTGGGCGGCATTCATTCGCCGCAATCGGCTTTGGCCAAATTCGAGGCCGGCGCCAATGCCGTCCAGCTCTATTCTGCGCTGGTCTATGGCGGGCTTGACCTGCTCGATACCATCAAGCGGGGCCTGGTCTCGGCCGTTCGGGCCCAGGGCAAGACCAATATCGCCCAGCTCGTCGGCAGCCGGACGGCCGATTGGGCCGACGGCAAGGCGAGCCTCTAGCCCTTGTCCGCCCCGGTGGAAAACAGCGCCTCGAACTGACCGTCTTCGATACGGGCGGCGGCAATCACCGCCTGGGTCCGGCTGTCGACATCGAGCTTTTGCAGGATGGCCGAGACATGGGCCTTCACCGTGGCTTCCGAGATCGTCAGCTCATAGGCGATCTGCTTGTTCATCAGCCCGTCGCTGAGCATCATCAGCACCCGCACCTGCTGCGGCGTCAGCGTCGACAGCCGCCGCATCAGCGCGGTGTGACCATCGTCGCCGCTCAGCATGGTGCCCTCGGGCACAAAGACTTCGCCCGACAGCACCGTTTCGATGGCGCGGCGGATTTCGGTGGGCCCCACCGATTTATGCAGATAGCCGGCCGCGCCCAGTTCGAAGGCGCGGCGCACCACCGTGCTGTCCTCCACTGCCGAGATGATCATCACCGGAATATCGGGATATTGCGCGCGCAGCAGCAGGAGACCCGAAAAGCCGCGTACGCCGGGCATGTTGAGGTCCAGCAGCACCAGATCGCAGTCACGATCGGCGTCGAGTGCGGCGCTGAGCCCGGCGAGATCCCCGGCCTCCTCCACCTTCACGGTGGCGTCGCCCCCAGACAGGGTTTGCCGCAGCGCGGCCCGGAACAGCGGATGGTCATCGACGATGATGATGCGGCGGCGTGTCATGTTGGCGTCAGGCTCCAAGCGCGCAGACAATTCAGGTGCATCGTCACCCTATAGCCATAACCCCCGATGAAATCAGCCCACTTGGGCAATCGTGTTGGCTTAATGGGCGGATGCTTAACCCGTTCTTTACCATGTTTTACCAAGAGTAAGGCTCATACCTTCGTGTTGAATCGCGAGGGCGCCGTCTTCTCATGACAGGTACCGTTTATGGCCCGCGCGCACTCATTCCAGGAAAGTCCCGACCGGGTCGCAGACCCTCAGCCGGGCGAGTGGCAGGCGTTGCGCGGTGAACTGGTTGCCCTCCTCGATCAGGTCGAGGGGCGCTATGCCCGCGTGGAGCGTGTCGAACGCGACGAGCCGGCGCTGGACGGTCTGTCCCAGCGCGTCCGCAATCTGCGCGATCAGGTCCTGGGCCCTGAGCCTGTCGATCGTCGTCGTGAGGCGCTGCGCACCGTCAAGCGTGCCGTTGATCGCTTCAGCTTTCGCGATGAGGCCGAGCAGATCGAGGCCGAGCAGGATTCCCTGGCCAGTGCCATTGCTGAAATCCGCGGCCGGCAGATCTCGGGTACCGCGGCCGCTCTCGGTCACCGCGTCATCGACATGCCCGAGTTCCGCGAGCTGAGCGGACTGGTCGGCGGCCTGTCGGGGCGACTCGAGACCCTCGAAGGTGAACTCAAATCCCAGCGCACCAGCAATGGCAGCGTGCACGAAGTGGCCAGCCAGGTCGAGCAGCTGACCCATGTGGTCGAACTGCTGGCAGGCGCCGTCGGCGAGACCGGTCAGGTCAAGCGCCTCGAATCCCAGATTGCTGCCCTGGCCGCGCTGATCGAAAAAGGCCCCAAGGTCGGGCTCAACGCTATCAACAAGCGCCTCGATGATCTCTCCACCACCGTGGGCAAGCTGGCCGAACTGCAGGCCCAGCAGATGGAGCGCGAGATCGGCCGCGAGGATCGCCTTGCCGCTGCCCCGGCTGCCACGGACACCGCCGCGCTTGCTCCCGCCATGGCCGCCATCGAGGCCGGCGTGCGCAATGTCTACGATCGCATCGACTCCATCGAAAAGAATGTGACGCTGTCCTCGGGCGATTTCGAGCGGCTGACCGCTGAAATGGCTGCCTTCACCAAGGCCATGAAGGACCGCGAGACGGCGCCGGGCGCCCTGGTCAACAAGGTGGATGCCCTGGCCTCGCGCATCGGCGATTTCCACGCCGCCAATGGCGATGTGGCCGGCCTCAAGCAGGACGTCATGGCCCTGCGCCAGGCCGTCATGGCTGGCATGGCACCCCGCTTTGACCGGATTGAAAGCCAGATTGAAGCGCTGTCGGACCGCATGGGACAGGCTGCCGATACCGCCCAGGTCGAAGGCCAGCTCAAGCTGCTGATCAAGCGCATGGATGAAACCGGCGCCCAGCTCAACGGCCTGACCAAGCTCTATGCCGCGCCGCAGGACGCCGCCAGCATCGAGGCCGTCGCCACCCTGGTCGCCGAGCGCACCAGCGAAGCGGTGACCCGCAAGGCGCCGGCCCCCGTCGCCATGTTCGGCCCTGACAGCCTCAAGAGCATCGAGGACCGTCTGGCCACGCTCATCAAGAGCGCCGGCAAGACCCCTGATTATGAGGCGCTGGCCGACCTGGTTGCTGAAAAGACCTCCCAGGCCGTGGCCAGATCGGCCACCCCGGCCGCTCCCGGCATGGGCCAGGACGGCATGCAGGCGCTGGAAAAGCGCATCGCCGCGCTGTTCAATACCGCCGGCCAGGATACCGCCGAACGGCTGCTCCGGCTCGAAGCAGCGCTGAACCAGCGCGCTGATGCCCGGCCCGCCACCAGCTCGGCTCGAGCAGAGCCACCGGCATCGCGCCCGGCCCCTATGACCGAGCGGTCCACTCCCGACGACGATACGCCGGAAGGCAATAATGGCGAGCGGCTCGAGGCCATGCTGGCGGCCCTGGGCAGCCCGCTGGCCGAGAGCGATGCCATGCCGACCAATCCGGGCGACGATGCCCCGTTGATTGACCCTGGTTTCCGCGACACCACGCCGGTGCGATCCGCCCTCGCCGCCAAGTTCAGCACCACGCCACCCAGTGTGGCCGCCGCGAAGCCTGCAGCCAGCAAGCCGGCAGCAGCCGGCAAGCCCGTTGCCGACAAGGCCGCTGCGCCGGCCCCGGCCGGCCGTCCCGCCTTTGGTCCGGCCAGCGTCGAGCGGCCGCCGCGCCCACAGTCGAGCCTGGCACAGGCGCCCGCCGAACCCTTCAGCGTGACGCCGCCACCGGTCTCCCATGCCGAAGCCCAGCTTAGCCAGAACAGTACCAGCACCTTTGTGGCCGCCGCGCGCCGTGCCCAGCGTGCCCGCACCGAAGCGGCTGTTCCTGACGCCACCGGCAATTCCATCATCGGTCGTGCCCTGTCGCGCTTCATGCCCGACAAGACGCCGGCCGCTGGCGCCGATCCGCTGCCGCCTGTCGACAAGCCGGCCAAGACCCAGCCAGCCAAGACCAAGCCCGCCAAGGCGCCCAAGGTCGAGGCCGTTGCTGCGCCATCCTTCGCGGGGCCCGATGATGAAGCCGAGCAGGAGCCCGGTTTTCTGACGCGGCATCGTCGGCCCCTGTTGCTGGCCGCCACCCTGGTCGCGGTGTCCATGCTGGCGCTCAATCTGGTCATGCAGCGCATGGCCGAGCAGCCGCAGCAGGCCGCCGTTGCGGCACCCACTCCCGCGGCGCCGCCTGCCCAGGAGCCGGCCGCCGCCGACGAGGTTTCCCTGGTCCGGCCCGAGCCGCGCGTCATCGACATGATCGACGACACGGCCACCGGCTCGATCAACCCCAATGTGTCCAGCTTTACCCGCTCGGCCTTGCCCACCACGCCCATGCCGCCAACGCTGCTGGCCAATACTGGCGTCACGGGCACGACAGCAGCGCCTGCCGCCGTCCCGGCGACCGAGCAACTGGTGACCGGCAGCATTGCCAGCCAGCCCGAAAGCACGGCAACCTTTGCCTTGCCCGTGGAGGACATCGGGCCGCTCGAACTGCGCCAGGCCGCGGCCAATGGCGATGCCAAGGCACAGTTTGAAGTCGCCGCCATTTTTGGCGAGGGCCGCGCCGTCGAGCAGGACTATGCCGAAGCGGCCATCTGGTACGAGCGCTCGGCCGCACAGGGCTTCGTGCCCGCCCAGTATCGCCTGGGCAATCTCTACGAGACCGGCACCGGCGTCGATAAGGACCTGGCCATTGCCAAGCTCTGGTACCAGCGCGCGGCCGAGGCGTCCAACCGCATGGCCATGCACAATCTGGCTGCGCTCTATGCCGGCGGACAACTGGGCGAGCAGGCCTTTGAAACGGCAGCGGAATGGTTCGAGCAGGCAGCCTCGCGCGGCATGACCGACAGCCAGTTCAATCTGGGCATGCTCTATGCGCGCGGCCTGGGCGTGCCGCAGGATTTCGAGCAGTCCTACAAGTGGTTTGCCCTGGCCGCCATGGGCGGTGACGCCGATGCCGCCAAGGCCAGCGAGGACATTGCCAAGTCGCTGAGCGCTGACGCCGTCAGCCGCATCAATGCCGAAGTCGCTGTCTGGAAAATGACTCCCATCGACCTGGCAGCCAATTTTGCCCCCATCGGCACCTGGTCGGACAAGTTCGTCACCGGCGAAGCGATTACGTCGCGCGAGGTCATTGCCAAGGTGCAGCTGGCCCTCGGCAAGCTCGGCTTTGATATCGGCACACCCGATGGCGTGGTCGGGCCCAAGACGGCCGAGGCCATCCGTACCTTCGAGCGCGGCACCGGCATGAGCGAAACCGGCATCATCAACCCGCGCCTGCTCGCCGTGCTGGGCAGCCAGCCCGTCTGACATAAAAGCCTGTTATTGAGGCGGCGCCTGCCGTGCCTTGGCGCATGATTGATTTGATGTGCCCGCCGGCAAAAGGTGGGAACTTTTGACTTATTGTTGACGGACAACCCTGTAGGGTGATGCCGCTGTAGTCATTTCGAACGGAACCAGGGTCTTGCAGATCTATCTGCCGATCGCCGAGCTTTCGATGAACCTCTTCTTTCTCGTGGGGATCGGAGGGGCGGTCGGATTCCTGTCGGGTCTGTTCGGCGTCGGCGGTGGCTTTCTGCTGACGCCACTCCTGATCTTTTCCGGCGTGCCGGCCTCGGTGGCAGTGGCCTCGGTAACTGGCCAGGTCGTGGCCGCCTCGACCTCGGGCGCCCTCAGCCATTACCGGCGCGGGGGCATCGATCTGCACCTGGCGCTTTATCTGGTGGCCTCGGGCATTGTCGGCGCCGTGTTCGGCGTGGCCGCGTTCGACCTGCTGCGGTCCGCCGGCCAGCTCGATTTCGTTATCTCGCTCGGTTTTCTCGTGCTGCTCGGCTCCGTCGGCACGCTCATGCTGGTCGAATCCACCCGCTCCCTGCTGAAGTCGCGCAAGGGCGTCGTCGTGCGCGAGCGGCTGCCCAACCAGCACAACTGGATCCACGGCCTGCCCTGGCGCGTGCGCTTCAAGAAATCGCGCCTCTATATCAGCGTCCTGCCGGTGCTGGTGATCGGCGTGTTCATCGGCTTTGTCGGCTCACTGCTCGGCATTGGCGGTGGCTTCATCATGGTGCCGGCTTTGGTCTATCTGCTGCGCGTGCCGGGCAGCGTCGTCATCGGCACCTCGCTGGCCCAGGTTGTGGCCATGATGGCCGCAACCACCATGCTGCACGCCGTCCAGAGCCAGAGCGTCGATATCCTGCTGGCCTTCTGCCTGATGGTGGGCGGTACCGTGGGCGCCCAGTTTGGCGCCGCCGCCGGCAAGCAGCTGCGCGGCGAACAGTTGCGCGGCCTCTTGGCCTTGCTGGTCCTGGCAGTGGCGATCCGCTTTGGTTTCTCGCTGATCCTGACCCCGGCCGATGTTTTCAGCACGGAAGTGCTGGGCGGTGCCAATTGACCCGCCTGCTTGTCGCCCTGCTGCTGTCGCTGCTGCTGGCCCTGCCGGCCAGTGCCGAGCGCCTGGTCTCCCAGCTGTCCAATGAAAGCATCGAGATCACTTCGAGCTTTGATGGCGAGCGGATGACCTTCTTCGGCTCGATCGCCCCCGATGCTGGTTCCGAGCAGAAATTCGTCACCGGACCCTTCCATGTCGTGGTTGTCGTCCTCGGCCCCACCCAGGATCGGGTGGCGCGTGAAAAGACCCACAATTTCGGCATCTGGCTCAATACCGACCGCGTCGAGTTCGACAATTTCCCGAGCTACCTGCAGGTGCTCTCGAGCGGCCGCCTCACCGATATCACCGATGTCACCACGCTGACCGCCAACGGCATCCTGCCTGAAGCCTATACCCTGGCCGCCAGCACGGCCGACTGGTGGAAGACCGAGATCTTCAGCCGCGAGCTCGTGCGCTTGATGGGCGAGGAAGGCCTCTTCGGCATCCAGGAAAACGGCGTCAATTTCCTCTCAGACAATTTCTACTCCGCCCGCCTGACTCTGCCCAGCAATGCGCCACCCGGTCCCTATGTGGCGCTGACCTTTGTGTTCAAGGATGGCGAGGTCATTGCGCGCAAGTCGGAAGGCTTCTCGGTGCGCAAGATCGGCTTTGAACGCTTCCTGGCCCTGTCCGCCGTGCAGCAGCCGCTGCTCTATGGCCTGATCTGCGTCCTGCTGGCGCTGTTTACCGGCTGGCTCGGCGGCGCGCTGTTCAAGCGCTGATCAGGAGCGCACCAGGCGCTGGATGCTGACCGGATAGGTC
>Ga0123337_10003066_pt1 | contig 18237 bp, 18 predicted proteins | sample frozenSSSSmetaG_FD_89792 | JGI IMG/M metagenome (GOLD analysis project Ga0123337, IMG submission 89792) | Glacier valley bacterial and archeal communities from Borup Fiord, Nunavut, Canada, to study Microbial Dark Matter (Phase II) -... | ecosystem: Environmental > Aquatic > Freshwater > Ice >... | reverse complement strand
TAGATCCAGCGATTACTAAAGTGTGTGCCTGTTGTATTCCTGCTGCTGTTAGGGTAGCAGCTGCTTGTAAATCGCCAACAATCACATCTGGTGCTGTTTCGCCAGGGATAGATTGGTGATGAATGCCAACAACGAAGGCTCCCTGCTGTCTCAGCAAACGAAAGGTTTTATATCCGGTACGTCCTAAGCCACAAACAATTATTCGGGGTTTCATGAAACGGCAGCATCTTTTATAGTTAGGGCTGCATTTCTAGTTATTTATGAATATTGTTGCCGATTTTTCTGGAATATAACTGTAGCTGACAACACGATTGCTTTAATTGGAGGCAGGAGGTATTTCTCTAGCCAGGGTTTGAACAGGCAATAAAATAAGGGAGCATCCTAATTTTTAAAAAATTCCCGGTACTGATGCAAAAACCCTTTACAACTCTCTTACCTTTGCGCTCTTAGCGTTCTTAGCGGTTCGTTTCCTCATTCTCTTATTCCTATCTTCAGGCAGGATAATAGTAAATTTCAAAATTTGGGATGCTTCCATAAAATAATCTAGAAAAATATGGCAACTTTTGTAGGTTGTGATACGCTATCTGCTTGAGAAGTGTTGAGGAACCGAAAATGACTAAGCTGCGCGTGGGGTTACTGTTTGGCGGTCGTTCGGGAGAACATGAAGTTTCAATCAAATCAGCACGGGCGATCGCTAAAGCTTTAAGTGCAGAGGAAAATGCTACTAAGTACGAAATACTACCTTTTTACATCCAAAAAGATGGACGTTGGCTGGCGGGAGAAGCACCCCAAAAGGTTTTAGCAACCGGCAGTCCGCTACTGGAATCGGAACAATCAACTTCTAAGGGAAATCTGATCTCCAGCCCGGAAGCTCAAACCCTGAGTAAGTGGCAATCTCCCTCTCAAGTTGCCCAAGTGGATGTTTGGTTTCCGATTCTCCACGGTCCAAACGGTGAAGACGGGACAATTCAAGGCTTACTCACTTTGATGCAAGTTCCCTTTGTTGGTTCTGGGGTGTTAGGTTCGGCAATGGGGATGGATAAAATTGCGATGAAAATTGCCTTTGAGCAAGCCGGACTAGCGCAGGTAAAATATAAGGCGATAACTAGAGCGCAGGTTTGGTCTAATCCTTGCATATTTCCGAAACTCTGTGATGAAATTGAGGCAGCATTAGGTTATCCAGCTTTTGTCAAGCCTGCTAATTTGGGTTCATCAGTGGGTATTGCCAAAGTGCGATCGCGCCCAGAATTAGAAGCCGCTTTAGATAATGCTGCCAGTTATGATCGAAGGCTGGTTGTAGAAGCTGGTGTTGTAGCTAGGGAAGTCGAGTGTGCCATTTTAGGTAATGATCAACCCCAAGCCTCTGTCATTGGAGAAATTACTTATGACAGCGATTTTTATGATTATGAAACTAAATATACTGAAGGTAGGGCAGATTTACTGATACCTGCACCGATTCCAGATGCGATCGCCCGTCAAATTCAAGATATGGCTTTGCAAGCTTTTGCAGCTGTTGACGCTGCGGGGTTGGCAAGGGTAGATTTTTTCTACGTGGAAGCGACAAAAGAAGTTTTGATTAACGAAATCAATACGTTACCAGGCTTTACTGCAACGAGTATGTATCCTCAACTCTGGGATCATAGTGGAGTCTCTTTTCCAGAATTAGTTGATCGCTTAATTCAACTTGCTCTAGAAAGGCATTCTCCTAGCTGACAGAGAAAATAAACGAACTGATTTCCAGATTATTACGCTAAAAAGTCAGAATAAATACAGAATTGTGGCAAAAGTTAGCCGAATTTGGTAGCGTATATTTTACAAAAAAGCTACTTAAATCAGAACTTTTGTTACGGATACCTGATGGTTCACTCCTCCAGTACAATTTATGGACTAGAGGGGTACAAATCTGAAAGTAATCATGGAAAAAAGTCAGAGTGTACAGCGCGAGCGAACCCAACCAAAAGGGGCTACTCCAGAGCTGACAAACAGGAAATCGAGACTAACAAAAAGCTCGAATGTTCTGATATATCTGGTTGCACATCATCCTTGGCTATTATTAACTGGGTTTTTAGCCATGTTTATGGGAGGTGGTGTCTTTGCCGTGTATAGCTTAGGTAATGCTGGCCCGGTAGCACAAGAAGAACCAGAAAAAATCCCAGTTATAGTTGAAGAACCAATCAATGCGGCTTCTGAGAATAGTAATCCTACACCTTTATGGATGGTGGCTGCGATCGCCCTCAGTTGTGGTAGTGGTTGCTTGCTCATTTTCCGAATGCTGAAGTGGATGAAGCAACCGCAAAAAGTCCGAAAACAGATTAATCGCCATCAGGTACGCTTGGCACAGAGCAATTACCAAAAATTGGAACCACGTCTTCCCAAGAACCAGCCAATTTTTGTGCCACAGCAACAACTGATGCCCCTTATGCAGATCAAAGCGAAAACAAAACATCTGGTGACGGTTCTACCAGCAGAACACAAGCATCACTTGGATACGCCTAAAGAACCTTTGGCAGACTTGATGGATCTTCGTAAAGACAGTTCATTATCTGCAATTTTACGTCAGTATTAATACTACTGTAAAGCAAAAACCCGTCTAAATAATACTTTTTGCGAATTAGGGCACGGTTCTACCGTGCCTTTACTAGTATCTATGATTGTCCAACAACTAATGATTAAAGTGAATAACATAGTGCGGTTAGTTTTGACAGCAATATTGCTGGTGGTAGTGACAGCTTGTGGCAGTATTGGGCTGCTACCGACTAGCCAGTTAGTGCAAAAAGCGATCGCACTTGGGCTAGAGCAAACTCAACAAAAACTTAGCCAACAGTTGGATTTAGATTTTCAAGGATTTGAAATCAAGCGGCTATCAATTACCCAGGAACAACCCCTAACGATTGAAAATTTACCAGCTTTCCACGTTCGGGGAACCTACGACTTGATTGTTAAGTTACCAAAACGGCGCTTGACGCAACCACAAAAACCCTTTGACGTTTACCTGCAAATTCAGCAAGAAGGTAAAACTTGGCGATTGCTGCTTCCAGAAAAAGGTATTAAAGATACTCAATCAATTTGGCGTAGCTATCTCATCCAATAGTTTTCGGACACGTCTAATATGGAAGCAAATTATCAGATTGTTGAGATTGAAATTGCTCAAGCTAAAGCTCGTTTAGCAGAACTAAGTAACATTTTAGTAGATGCAGTTGATAGTGGTGCATCGGTTAGTTTTATGATACCTTTTACACTTATACCAATTCTGTATGAAGATGCACATAACAAGACCCTCCTTGGCAAGGGGGGACAGCGTAGCTGGGGGGTAAATATATGCAGCTTCACAAAGAAACGGTATAAGGGTTTTAAACTTAGATATATTCTTATCAATATGTGAGAGTTAATGACAATAAGCGACCAGAGAATAGGACTTTGGGATAGCGCTTCCAGGAGCGAGCGCGTCCTCTCAAAAGATAACGGGAAAAGTCAGATATATATTTAAGTCATGTGATTTTATACAATCCCGAAAATGCGAGCAAAAATACGAGATACAGAGATTTTCTTTGATGTGGAAGGTTCTGCATTAGTGGTGGATGGCACGAGCATCCGTTCTAAACCTGTCGCCTTTCTAATTCATGGGGGACCTGGTGTGGATCATACTTCCTTCAAACCAACCTTTTCGCCTTTAAGCCGAAAACTACAACTAGTCTATTTTGACCATCGCGGTCAAGGAAGGTCTGCCCGTGGACCGAAAGAAACCTATACTCTAGACAATAATGTTGAAGATATGGAAGCGTTGCGCCAACACCTTGGTCTGGACAAAATTGTTGTGATTGGCGGTTCTTACGGTGGTATGGTGGCTCTAACTTATGCAGTTCGCTATCCTCAGAATGTCTCTCATCTAATTGTGATTGCCACGACAGCCCATAGTGGCTTTTTAGAACGGGCTAAGGAAATCCTAGCATCAAAGGGAACTGAGGAACAAAAAGCAAGCGCTCAACGACTTTGGGATGGGAACTTTGAAAATGAGGAACAGCTAAGACAGTATTTTCAAGTGTTGGGACCAATGTATTCGCTAAGATATGATCCCACGACGTCAGGCATTGCTTCGCAGCAGAATATTATCTCAGTTGATGCAATTAATGTTGCTTTTGGCGGTTTCCTCCGCAACTACAATATTCTTGACCAGTTACACAAAATTACCGCACCCACTTTAGTTATTGCAGGTCGGCATGACTGGATTTGCGCCCCAGAATTTTCTGAAGAAATTGCTCGGGAAATTCCTAATGCCGATTTAAGAATTTTTGAGAATAGCAGTCATTTGATCCGCGCAGATGAACCAGAAGCACTTTTGGATGTGATCACGGGTTTCTTGGTTTACAAACGTTAGATCAATAATCGAGGTGATAGTTTCACTAAGGACAGGGCAAGATGTATATTAACTTTTTTATCAGTTCCATTGCTGGAATTGTGGTTGTGGTGCTAACGGCTTTTGGCTTACTGCAATGGTTGCACATCCCTGCTGGTAACTTTCTTGATTGGGTGATTGGTGGTGCCAGTTTTTGGTGGCTGTTGGTAATTGTTACCGTACCGTGGAATGTGCATTTTCAAGCCAAAGAAGTCTTAGCAGAAGCAGCACAATCAACTGAGAAAGGAATTCCAGTTGATCAGAAACAAGTGAAGTATGTCACACTTTTGGCAAAGCGATCGCTTTGGGTTGCCATTGCTTTACACTTATTTTCAGCCGTTGGTCTTTATACCCTCGCTGCCACTGGTATTAGTACAGTTGGGTATATAAGTTCTGGTGCAGCTTTATTATTAACAATTCTGCGTCCAGCGATTCGGGCATATGAGTATTTATATGCGCGGTTAGCGATGATTCGCCAAGAATGGAAGTATCCGCGCGAAGATATTTTGGAACTGCGCGATCGCTTCTCTATATTGGAGCAAAAAATCCAGTCATTAGAAGATCAACTCAACCCTGAACAACCCTATTCATTATCCGCAACTCAACAACGCTTTGCCGAAGAGACTCGTAGAGATTTAGCGCGGATTGCAGCTAACTTGGAAGAATTACGGGCGACAAATCAAACTGAACATGAGCGTTTAGGGAGAGAAGCCAGAAATGCGATCGCGCAACTTTCCACCGACGGGCAATTTCTCGATCATGTCCGCGAAATTATTCGATTTTTTAAGACAGCTTAGTTATTACTCTAATAGCTATAGCGCTTGGAGCTTGCATAAGTAAATTTTTTAACCTCACCACGCCAGCTGCTACAACTCTGGGAAAATACGCAACGCACTGCATCCCCAACCCCTCTCTTTGCCAAGGAGAGGGGAGTGCTTATTTCAAATACGGGGTGACATGACCACTGTATATGTTATAACTTTGTACGGTTGATGTTTAGTGAAGCTCGCATAACTTCAGGAGTAGTCACGGTGAATCAGATACAACTGACTTTAACTATTGGTTATCTGTTAATGACATGCTATTTTTTAAGCAATTGGTTAATATTTTTGCTACGTCATCCTGCTTCCACTCCAGAAGATAAATTTTTATCGGTTGTGATGTTTTTGGTAACAACTATCTTCTGGCCTCTGATGATTCCGATGTCTTGTTTAGAAATAGTTCAAAAAAAACGAATAGACTTTAGTAAAATGATTCCTGTTCTCTTAGCAATATTTGTATTTAGTATTTCATATTATTTAACTGAGATTGCCTACTAACTGAAATAATGGCTCTGCAATCATCCCAAATAGCACCTAACTGGATATCGAGTTTATAGGGCAAGATGTTAAATTTTGCCTCACTATTTATCAAGCCTATCGCTTCAACACTTTGATTGTCGCATCGTCATCCAAGTGGAATTATTGCTAGGCTGTCAAACTCCTTTTGGGTTGAGATGGTCGTTATCGAACCAAAAAATCACTCTAATTTTATCGGGAGAATACATGATGTTATTGTTTTTGTATTTTTAATTCACATTGTTGAAAAATATAATTCACCGCCGCAAATAATTTATCTAAATCTTGAATTACATACAAATTTTTATTTCGAGTAAACACATCAGCAATCAACTTTCCAAATTCCCATATTTTGCCGTTAGAAACAATTCCAAAAACATCGCTGGCAAAATCATCATTAATTCGCTGCACTGCGATCATTTCAGCTAAACACTGACCCCAACCTTCTTCAAATTTGTCCTGTTTAGCTTCAACAGTCAAAAAATAAGGTTTATCAAAAACAATCGTACCCAGAGGGTTTCGCTGTGTCACCGTATAATCTGGAACCCCTGATAAATCTTCATCGTAAGCTAATCTTTCATGACTCCAAAGTGTTAATTTACTTCGGTAAGGTTTCCATACTTCTTTCAATACTGGATAGATGATATTTTCACAAATAGCATTTTCAGAATTATCAATAACTCCATCTGCAAATAGCAAATCTAATTCTTCTTTAAAAGATTGTGCAACAGGAAATCCTAGTTCCAACATAAAGTTAGACTGGACATATTTAATTTGAAACTTTTTAATGACTGTGCTAATACTTTTATAATTACTAAATGCCATTTTAATTTACCTTTTATTGAAAAGTCTGTCACTTTATCGCGCTTATTGCGTTTGCGAGGAAGACTTTCTGAGGAAGCGATCGCCCAACTGAACCAAGCACTATTGATTGCCCTTGATCTGCCAGGGCAAGATGATGAAATATTCTTGAATCTAGATTAACCCCTCACCTCACCAACTGTGCGGCAGAATTGAAAAATTGACGACACAACCCCTTCGTGACTAAAACTGTTGTCAGTAAATTAGCGAAAGCAACCATGAACATAATCAAAATTTCATAGGATACAGCATCCAAGGGTTTAACACCAGCTAATAACTGTCCGGTGGTAATTCCTGGTATTGCGACCATACCTATGAGTATCATTTGATTGAGAGTGGGAATCAATCCGGCTTTGATGGCGTCTTTACGATACTGACTAACTGCTTGCTCTGGAGTTGCACCTAAGCTCAAATGGGTTTCTATTTCGAGATGGCTGGAGTTAATGGTGCTGAGTAGGCGATCGCCTGCGATCGCAGCTGCATTGGTAGCATTACCTAAAACTATGCCTGCCAGGGGAATTATATAGTGGGCTTCATACCATCTTTCTGGTTGAATGATCAAGAAGTTGGTGTAAAGCACTGTCAGGGCGGTACTAATTAAAATTGCACCCCACACCAAAGGCAATAAATGAGGAATTTTTTGGCTGATGCGATTTCGTGCGACAATCGCCGTAATTGTCAGCATTATTGCTAATAGCGCCAAAACTGCCCAAGCATTGTCCAAAGCCAAGATGAAATCTAAAATGTATCCCAATACAAGAAGTTGTAAAATGGTTCTCCCAGTAGCAAGGGCTAAGTTCAACTCTAATCCTAATTTTTCCCAGGCAGATACACCAATGGCGATCGCCATCAATCCCACAGCAATAGCTAAATCCACGAAATCCAGCTTGATTAAATCCGGCATGGGTTCTCTATCTCCTGGTATTTTCTTCTCAAAGCAGCCCACACAAGAGGAACTTTGATCCGATGTGTTGGATCTTGGTTGATATATATCACTTTCATCAATTCAAAATGGTACAACCTTAAAATGGCAAACACCTAGTATACCTACTATCTGTAAATTAAATGTGCGGTAGTTTCCCGCCCGACGATTTAAGTAAAAACCCTAATAGATGCGTATCTTGGGCGATAGTCTTTTAGTAGCTCCTATTTGATTAAGCAAAAATTGACTGTCGAAGTGCATCCTTTGTATCTCCCGATAAAATGAGAACTCATGATCCAAAGTGTAAATCCCATCCCTGCCTTTGATATCAAGCAGCAATATACCAGCATCGAAGCAGAAGTAAGTGCAGCCGTCTTAGAGGTTCTAGCTTCTGGCCGCTATATCGGCGGCCCCTTAGTCGAAGGCTTTGAGCAACAGTTTGCTGCTTATAATACTGTTACTCAATGTGTGGCTTGTAATTCTGGTACTGATGCGCTCTACTTAGCGTTACGAGCCTTGGAAATTGGTGCAGGCGATGAAGTGATTACAACGCCTTTCACGTTTATTGCGACATCGGAAGTGATTAGCGCCGTGGGTGCAAAGCCTGTTTTCGTTGATATTGACGCTACTACGTTTAATTTGGATGTGGAGCAAGTAGCGGCGGCGATTACACCCAAAACCAAAGCGATTATCCCGGTTCACCTATTTGGACAACCTGTGGATATGACATCATTGATGGCGATCGCTCAGTCTTACAATTTGTCAATAATTGAAGATTGCGCTCAGTCTACAGGCGCTATGTGGGCTGATCAAAAAGTAGGAAGCATTGGACATATTGGTTGCTTTAGTTTCTACCCTACCAAAAATCTTGGTGGTTGTGGCGATGGTGGGGCAATAACGACTAATGATCCAGCGATCGCCACTAAACTGCGAATACTACGGGATCATGGTAGTAAAATTCGATATTTACACGAAGAAATCGGTGTAAATAGCCGCTTAGATGCTCTCCAAGCGGCTATTTTGCAGATTAAGCTACGTTATTTAGATATTTGGAATGATCGCCGACGAGATATTGCCAACTATTACTATCAGTTCCTCAGTAAAATTCCGGGGATCGTCCCCCCCCAAGAATTAGCTGGGGGTATTGGGGTATGGAATCAATACACTATTCGCATCTCAGGCGAAGGGCGAAATGGTTCTAGCGCCAAATATCGAGATTGGCTGCGTAGTCAATTGCAAGAACAGGGCGTGAGTTCAATGATTTACTACCCCCACCCTTTACATTTGCAGCCAGTTTATCAAAGTCTGGGTTATCAAATTGGGGACTTACCAATAGCAGAGCAAGCTTGCCATGAAGTCATATCCTTACCTATGTTCCCAGAATTGACACAACAACAGCAAGATCAGGTGATTTATGCGTTGAAAGATTGTTTGAGGTGAGGGGAATAGGGAGTAGGGAGTAGGGAGTAGGGAGTAGGGAGTAGGGATAGGGAATTTCCATATTTACTACTCACCACTCCCCACTCCCTAGTTCTTACTCAGCACTCTTGCAGTCGCTAAGGCTTCTACTAAACCACGCACGGCGGCAATCATGGCGACTTCGCTATTGAGTTGGTTAATGGCGGAACCAACACCAACACCAGCCGCACCAGCAGCGATCGCTAATGGTGCGGTAACGTTAGAAATACCAGAAGCACACAATACTGGCACTGACACCACACGGGAAATCTCAAAAGCTGCTGCCAAGGTGGGGGCAGCTTTTTCAATTAATCCTAAAGTTCCAGGGTGAACTGGATTACTGCTAGTGCCACCTTCGGTTTGGATAATGTCCGCTCCCGCTTTCACTAGTTCCTCTGCTAGCTGTACCTGTTGATCTAGTTCCAGGATGTGGGGAACGGTGACAGATAGGGTGATTTCCGGGAAGAGAGCGCGGGTTTGCTTAGTCAGCGCTAGCACTTCTGGAGCCTCAAAGCGGCGTCCTTGAGCATAGAAGGAATCGAAATTCCCGATTTCAATTAAATCAGCACCAGCTGCCACAGCTTGCACAAATTTCTCTGGTTCTACTGCTGATACACAAATTGGTAAATTTGTCAAACTTTTAACTAGCTGGACTAAGGTTGCATCGGCGGCAATATCGACAAAAGTAGCACCGCCAAAATCAGCAGCTTTAACGGTAGCGGCGACACTAGCGGCGTCGAAGTTATTTAAGCCGGTGATCACTTTTAGAACGCGGCGGTTATTAAATGCACGTTTGAGTGTAGAATGCATCGTCATAGTTTGGCTTTTGAAGGTACGAAAATTAGGTATATTCTACCGTTACTCAGTTGATCAGGGACTAAATCACTATGGTAGTTGCCAAATCTTGATAGTTTTATTCTTTTTTCGGATTTGCGATCGCTAAGTACAGCTTTGCATAAGTTCGTAGCGAATCGTTTATAGCTTTTGGGTTGGCATTTATAGCTTTTGGGTTGGCATTTATAGCTTAAATAATTTTGCGTAACCACTTAATCTTGATCTTGTAAAATTTGGCTCTTCGAGTTTACTCTCCCAATTCAATAGGGCATTCAATGCAGTACAGGACTGCAAAATACCATAATTTTTAGCAGATATTTATGTGAGACTAACTAAGTTATTGTTTTCAGGAGGAAGATATGACTGAAAAAATAATGGCAAATATTGACGAGAAAGAAATACTTGAACTCTGGGATAATAGAGCTAGAGACTGGGATATTCAAGTTGGCGACGATGGCGACAGCAATCGAATTCTCAACTCAGATCCAGTACTATGGAGTTTCGCTGGTAATGTTGCGGGATTGTCTGTCCTTGATGCTGGTTGTGGCACAGGATATCTGGCACGCCAGCTTTGCCTTAAAGGAGCCAGTGTAACTGCTGTAGATTTTTCACCTCAAATGATCGAAATTGCCCAATTCAGAGCTAGCCAAAATAATCTAGATATACATTTTCATTTGGATTCATGCACTGAACTCAAGTCGCTTCCAGATGAGCAATTTGATATTATCATCTCCAATTACGTTCTCATGGATTTGCTTGATCTCGAAGGAGCAATAAGGGCATTTAATCGAGTTCTCAAGCCTAGTGGTATTGCAATCCTGGTGTTCTCACATCCTTGTTTTCCCCAAGGCGACTCGACGACTGTAAATGAGGATGGGACGGTTTGTTATGGTTGGGCTTCTTCTTATTTTGAAAGGACGCAACGCAACGACCAACCTTGGAACCATTTTACAACACCATTTATCTGGTTTCACCGTCCTCTTTCTGATTACTGGAAAGCTTTCAAGGCAGCAGGTTTTTCTGTGGATGAATTTGAAGAGCCAAGAATTACGCCAGAGCGATATCATCTTGCAGAAAACGACCAGAAGCTTTTCAATTCCAAAACACGTCCCTATTCGGTAGTTTTTAAACTCCAGAAAGTTAAAATAATTTGTAATTCGTAATTACCCTAATCAAACTCTAGAGGCCACAAATCTGCAATTGGTACTTCCCATCCTGGGAGCAATTCGGGAACTGTTAAAATATCGCCATCACGAAGTATTATTGCCTCTTGTCCAAAGTTGTAAACTTCAACAATCCGCTCATCTGGATTGAGCAAAATTCCTACTTTAGTTCCCAAACTCAGAAATTCTTGAATCTTGACTCTGAGATCCTCTAAATTATCGCTAGGGGACTTCACCTCTACAGTCAAATCGGGAGCCAATTGAGCAAAAGACTTGGGACTGCGACGCAAGCGTTCGGCTAAAACAAATGAGGCATCTGGTGCGCGCAAATCTGAATTTGGCAATCTGAAACCAGCGCTAGAAGCTGCTGTTCGTCCGAGTTTGCGCGGTCTAACCCAGTTACGTAACTGGGCTACCATTTCAGCTGCGACCTCATCTGATTCGTATCCTGATGGACTCATAACAATAATATTACCCTTGACTAGTTCCATGCGAAAGTCAGGATGCTGTTGCTGCATTTTTTCCAAGTCTTCAAGCGTTAGGGACATAAAACCTCTCTAGGAGCGATCGCTTTATTTTGCCTAGAATTACTATATCGTAATACTTATAGACCTCTCCAGGAGCGATCGCCCCATGAATTTCCCAGTCATCGCTAAACCTGTCACTCCAAAGACTTCCTATGTTCTGTTGTATAACGTCAGTTGGGAGCAACTAGAAAAGCTGGATGTAGACCTAGAAGGTACAAGTGCCCGATTAACTTATTTAGATGGAGTTTTAGAAATTATGTCTCCACTTTCCGATGACCATGAAGATGCTAAAAGTACTACAAGTCGTTTGTTAGAGGCATACCTGAGAGAAAAGAAAATTCGCTTCTACGTTAGAGGAAGTGCTACACTCGGCAAACGCAAAGATGGTACGCGACGAGAACCAGATGAGTCTTATAACTTTGGGACTAAAAAACCGATTCCAGATTTGATTATTGAAATTATTGTCACCAGTGGCGGAATTAATAAGTTGCAGATATACAAACGTCTGAAAGTTCCAGAAGTTTGGTTTTGGGAAGATGGGCTACTTTCCGTTTATTGCTTGCGAGATGAGGAATATGAAAAAGCGTCCCAAAGTTCTTTTTTCGCAGACTTAGATGTAGAGTTGCTGGCGCAGTATTCGCGCATGGCGGATCAATATGATGCAGTCAATGACTTTAGCCAGGTGATTCGAGAACATGGCTAACAATTGAAAATTGTTCGCGTAGTCACTGAGCAGTTCGACAGGTCTTACCCTGAGCTTGCCGAAGGGCTCACTGTGTCACTTTGCCAAAGTGCAGCGTCTCATAGAGAAGATAATTTCAGACGGTAATTTAAATTATAGGACTCGTATTTTATTTTTGAAAAAAATCAGTAAACCCCGAAAAGGCTTCTTCCCCACTCCCTACTCTCTGCCTACGCAAATAATTATGACTATGCCACGCTGCGCGAACAAAAATCAAAGCAGACTGCTATAGTATTGCTTATTTTTCAAAATACTCCATTGCTGTTTGTACTTTCTCAACTTGCCTGGGTGCTTGCATTTCGTTAAAAAGTGCGTAGGCGTAGCCCGTCGCAGACATCGCTTGCACAAAACTTTCCCTACTTTGATCAATTTCACCCATTTTTTTATGAGTCAATGCCAACTGATAATAAGCCTCTGCTAAATTAGATTTAGCACCTATTTTATCCAGAATTTCTATTGCCTTTTCATGATGAAAAATTGCTCTGGTAAATTCTCCCTGTTCTCGAAAAAGTTCAGCCAGACAACTTATAGCTTTAGCTTTTATCTGGGTAAAGTTGTTTTCTTCAGCATGAAATATAGCTTGTTGGCAAAACTCAAAGGATTTTTCCAGATTACCTAAATTTTTATAAGTTAAACAGAGATTTACTAAACTATGCCCGATTCCCCATAAAGTAACTCTAGTTGATGATGACATGGTAGAAAAGGCATTTTCAGCAAGATGAAAAGCATCTTCACTGCTACCAGAGGATGATTTTATCAAAGCTAGACAGCATTGAGCATATACTATGTAATCATCAAGATTTCTATTTTCTTCAGCAAGACTACAAACAGAATTGAAACAATCTTCGGCTGCTTCTATTTCCCATAATTCAAGTTTGCAAAGCCCTGCATTGAACAAAATAGAAATTTTGGAGATTTTTGTTGGCTTTTCAGCTAAGTCGTCTAATATTTCTCCTGAGTTATCATAGCATTCTATAGCTTCTCTAATACATCCGATAATTTGATATGTATACCCAAGTATATTGTAAAGTTTAATTAGTCTTTCTGGCGATTTTATCTGGTCTATTAACCGTTTAATTACAGAGAAATTTTTCTGGAGCAGTCCCAGTTGGTAAAACGAGCAACCCAAAGGCAATCCTATACTCCATTGTTTACCTCGACCTTGTAAAATTACATCACCAGCTTGCTCAAAATCACTAATTTCTACATAGTGATAATAAGCTTCTAAAGCCGTCAAAGCATCATTGATATTTTTGACTGTTTCAACTCGTTGCATCCAAAAGTCTGCGGCTTTTCGGTTTACTAATTCCCATTCTTCATTAACTAACCTTAACCTACTAATTGCTTCATCACGAATTACAGGATGCAGCCAGTATTGTCCTTTTTTCGCTTCTATTAAAGATAAATCTTGGAGAGCTTTAATTACACCTCTACGTTTTGGTTCTGGTAGATCCCAAAGCAAACATAAAACTCCCTCAATCGGTAATGAAGTAATATCTTGATAACGATAGCATCCTAAACGACACAGGAGGCGATAGGCTTCTAAGTCATTTTCTTGGAGACGGGTAAATTGACTGGCGACTAAATCTTTTAACTCTCTTTCTATTAATAAATCTGTACAGTTTTCCTGCCAATAGGCATATATATCACCAGAAAAATCTGTCAATATTGCTCCTCGGAGAATTTGCATTGCTTTGGCGTTACCTCCATAAGCTCTGCACATTTCACTGAGAATAGTAGAATCACAATTGATGTGACGACGGCTAAAAAACTGTTGCCATGCTTCATCCTCTAAACCTTCGAGTGGATAGAGATTAACCTCTACACTAGACTCACACAAACGCTCACGACTTGTTACTAAAGTAACTGAATGCACATCGACATCTGCTAACACTCTCAATAGCTGAACATAAGGACGACGATATTCTAGGAACTTGCCATTTTTATCGAGAGCAGTTTCAAGATTATCGATAAACACCCCAATTTTAGAAGTTTGCTCTCGCAATTTCCGCCGTAGTCGCTCCAAGTTGATGCCAAAATCGCGTCCCGGTTCTTCGTTAAAGTCTCGCCGCAGCCATTCTTCAACCACACTCTCTACAGGAGTGATGTTTTGGATTTCTGTGGCCATCCACAGTTCCAGTACAAAATTAAACTTTTGAGTTTTAAAATACTTGCGTGCTAAGGTGGTTTTACCAACACCGCCTTCACCCTGGATGAGAATAACTTTTGCTCCCCGACTGACAAGGGTGTGGAGATCGGCTATTTGGCGATCGCGCCCGACAAAGTTAGAATCTAAATCTTGGGGTTTAGCGTCATTGCCCGCTAAATTGGGAATATGGGGGATTTTTTGCGACTGTTGGGTTGTTCTAAATCCCTGAAGCACTGCTTGAAAGGTTGATTTTGAGACTTTCTCTCCCAGCACTTTTGATAGTAAATGCCAAAGTTCTGCACCAACTGCTTTTAAATGCGCTTCTGTATAATTAAGGATGTTGGCAATATCCTGGTAAGTCCGCTTTTCATCCTCCCAGAAATGACGCAAGATAATCCTTTGAGTTTTATCTAGGTGTTCTCCCGTCTTCAGAAAAACCAAGTTATCTACAAACTCTAAGGCTTCTTCTGCACCCATTTGTTAGCTTGATGTATTATTTGTATTCATTATAACCATATTTTTGCTACTTCTTCCTACCCGTCATACTACAAAATACTTTTTCCTACTCGGTAGGGAACTTACTTTATCCAACTGCAAAGCATTTTGGTCTGTATTACTCTTGTAAGTAATACAGGCAAAGTTAAGTTAAGCGCCTAGAAAAGGTGGTTGAGGAGAGATGTTACCAGCGCTACTACTGCAAGCTTAGTAAATCACAGATATTACTTGTTACTGTCCCAGATTAATAACTGATGAAAGTGGTGTGTACTAAACAGGCAGTGGGTATTAACTAACTAGATTCTGTAGAGGGTATTTAGAACTAAGTATCTAAGTCTTTATCTTACAGGAGGTTCAATGATGTTAGACAAAGATTGTCATCATGATTGCAATCAAAATCAGTGCCCTTTTGCCCAAGATACACGTAATCCCAATAGATATGTCTGTCTCAAATGTGGTGTTGAGCGAGAAATAAATAAGTATTCCTCTGGTTTAGGCTCGTTTTTGCTGGTGTTATTGAGCTTGTTTATTGCATTTCAACTGTTGGTTAATTATGAAAAGCAAAACAATCCACAAAGGCAGCAACAGTCTTTGAATAATTCATCGAATCAGGCAAATATCGATTTGTAAAACTAATACTGTTCAGACTGGACACGATTTACCATAGCCTAATTCTTAAAGAGGCAATGGTAAATCAAAAAGAATATTCACTGCTAAAAATTCAGCTACTTTCGTGAGTAAAATTATGAACACAAATCGGGATACGCTTCTATTTCGTTTTGCCTCTAAATCCTTGAAATATTTCTTGTTGCTGCTATTTGGCATTGCGATCGCCTACGTTCTATCCAGTGGTTTAGGTATCTTACAAATCATCCCCATACTCCTGTACATTTTACAACAGTTTTTGCTTCCACTGGGAATTATGCTATTGTGTTTAATTACAACAGCAGTAATTATTGAATCCCTACGTTAAGAATCTAGGCAGTGGGAAGTAATTCAATTTTTGATTTGGGATTTGAGATTTTTTCTTCAATCCCAAATCCTCCAAGCTCCTGTACAGACGCGATTAATCGCGTCTCTCCTCATTCACTTTCCATAATAAACCCTAGCATTAGCGTATCCTATATTTCGGAGATATTTATTCCATTCCTCAGCTTGGAATCGATCAGGGAAAGGACCTACTGCTACGTGTGGCCCTCGTGGTTGCGTCCTTTCAAGGACTGCGCCAGATCGTCCTAAATCTTGCGTAAATCGGGCTAGATTCTGCCTAATTTGGGCTGCGATCGCAGGTAACTGTTCTGAAGTGGTGGGAATTGCGACATAATATCTAGATACTGGCCTAATAGCACTTATATTATTATTGCGATCGCCTCCAAAGCCTCTATTGCCTAGACCTATTTCCTGTCCGTTAGCGAAGCTGATAATCCGGGCGCTATAGATACCTCGTGACTGTAACTCACTCACTCGTTGTTGAGCATTAGATACTCTATTAAAAACTCCTGACTGAATTACATTTCGTCCTTGGTACTGGCGAATGTAAGCACTAGGTTCAATTCGACGTATTTTTTGTAGCGTCTGGAAATCATTACTATCAACGTAAACTAAATAGCGCTCAAAGTTCTGGTTATATTGAGTAAACTGTGCAGGTTGAGATGGCTGAAAATTCTGCTCTAATTGATTGTTTTGTAATGGTTGAGAGGGTTGAAAATTCTGCTCTAATTGATTGTTTTGTAATGGTTGAGATGGCTGAAAATTCTGCTCTAATTGATTGTCTTGTAATGGTTGTAACTGCGGTGATGACTGTTGACCAAAGGGAATTATTGGCGGTGGCGGTAAAATTTCACCTGCTTGTTGAGCCAGTAGCAGGTTGCTGTTGGGGATTTGTGCTTGTGCTGGGGTAGAGTCGGGAATCAGCATTAACCATCCTCCCACTAACAAGGGGAAAAGTCTGATATTCGGCTTCCAACCCTCAGAACTTCGGCGCCGCATCTGAAATTGCATAAATTGACTTAGTATTCCTCTCAACATAGTAGTTAGAAAGTCATCAAAATATTTTTAGGTAATTTCCATCAGGAACTAATTAGTTCACCGTTGTAGTAACTATATAGCGTTAACGTCAAATTAGCTCATCTGCGTGGCAAAAAAGCATCTGTAACTAATCTTAGATCAGGGTGATGGGAGATTGAACAGCGATGTCTACGATGGGCTACGCCGGAGCTACTTTGGTGACTTTAAAACTGAAGTGCTTTGGTAGCAAGGCAATGAAAGAGTGTGTGCTACAATTGGACAACCACGCAGCGATCGTGTCGTGCTTTGTATGAAAAAAGTTGTCGTTGGTCTTTCTGGTGGCGTTGACAGTTCCACCGCCGCAGCTATCCTGCACCATCAGGGCTATGAAGTGATTGGTTTGACTCTTTGGCTAATGAAAGGCAAAGGTCAATGTTGCTCTGAAGGTATGATTGACGCGGCTGATCTCTGTGAACAATTGGGCGTTCCTCATCAGGTTGTGGATATTCGGGATCTCTTTCAGACGCATATTGTCGATTACTTGGTAAGTGGTTACAGCGCTGGAATTACGCCTTTGCCTTGCTCCCAGTGCAATAAAACGGTGAAGTTTGGGCCAATGGTGCAGTATGCTCGTGAAGAATTGGGATGCGATCGCATTGCCACTGGTCATTATGCCCGAATTACCCATAACGAAGCAACTGGACGTTACGAATTATTAAGGGCTGTTGACCGCAACAAAGACCAGTCATACTTCCTCTATGATTTGTCTCAAGATTTACTTGCAGCAACTATATTTCCTTTGGGCGAACTAGAAAAAACTGACACGCGCCGCATCGCTACTGAATACGGACTAAAAACTGCTGATAAGCCAGAAAGTCAAGACTTATGCTTAGTGGAAAGTAACGGTTCCATGCGAGCATTTTTAGATAAATATTTAGCTCCTAAAATAGGCGATATTGTAGATGTCACAGGCAAAGTTTTGGGACAGCATGATGGTGTTCATCACTTCACCATTGGACAGCGCAAAGGCTTGGGGATTGCTGCTGCCGAACCGTTGTATGTGATTGAATTAGATGCGGAAAATAATAAGGTAGTAGTAGGCGATCGCACTAAGGTAACTCAGCCGGAATGCACTATAAATCGGGTAAACTGGGTTTCTATTGCCGAACCATCAACTCCAATTCACGCCCAAGTGCAAATTCGCTATCGTTCAATGCCTACACCAGTGACGGTGATTCCGTTGGAAAACTCCCGTGTGCGTTTGGTGTTTGATGAACCCCAAATCAGCATCACTCCCGGACAAGCTGCGGTGTGGTACGACGGGGAAAAAGTGTTAGGTGGCGGAATTA
>Ga0123337_10003065_pt1 | contig 18239 bp, 9 predicted proteins | sample frozenSSSSmetaG_FD_89792 | JGI IMG/M metagenome (GOLD analysis project Ga0123337, IMG submission 89792) | Glacier valley bacterial and archeal communities from Borup Fiord, Nunavut, Canada, to study Microbial Dark Matter (Phase II) -... | ecosystem: Environmental > Aquatic > Freshwater > Ice >... | reverse complement strand
TTGGCGTTGTTCAATTTCGGATGTGGCCCGTTGCTCTTCGTTTCTGTAGGTACTTAACAAATTATTGGCGATATCTAAAATACTCTCGACCGCTCTTTTGATGACTATGCGTTTGCTTTCTTTTAGTTCGTCGCACGCGTGCATCATCATATTAAGTGTGGATAAGGGAGAGCTGATATCGTGTGCAACGGTGTGTGCGAGGGTGATTAGTTTTTCTTTTTCTTGCAGGGCAAGTTTTTGAGCTTCTATTTGCAGACGTTCTGCTTCTTTTTGTGCGGTGATGTCGAGTGAGGTACCGACTGTACCAATGATATTGCCTTCGCTATCAATTAGTTGATTTTTGATGGTAAGCATAGGACGCTCTGATCCATCCGCCAAAATCATTAGCTCTTCCCCGGAAAAACGGCCATTGTTAATAACGTTGTTATCAACTTCCATTAACTTGGCAGATACATCTTTCCATGCAAGCTCAGCATCTGTTTTACCAACAATTTGAGATAGGTCACTTACTCCAGCCATATCCAGTACACATTTATTACATCCTAAATAACGCCCCTCTTTGTCTTTCCAATAAATACTTGCATTGACGATATCAATAATTTGCTTAACCTGTAACTGCTCTTCGAATTTTTTCTTTCGAGTTCAAGCAGTTTTTTTTGATTAGTAATGTCTAAGGAAGTCCCTATGGTTCCTGCGATTTCCCCTTTTTTGTTGAAGAAAGCAACTTTCTTGGTCAAAAACGTAATCGTTTCTCCATTGGGTAGCGTTCCAAATTCTTCGCCTTCATAAATACCATGCTTCAACGCATATTTATCATTTTCAACAAATCGTGGAATTTCGTTCTCGGGAACAAATAAAGCCTCATAGTCAGTTTTTCCAATAATTTCTTTTGAACTTTTTAACCCAAATTTGTCTAATACATGTTGATTACAACCGAGATAACGACCTTCTGCATCTTTCCAATAAATATTGGCGCTAACAAGGTCAATTATTTTATGAAAATTTCCATCAAAGAAATCATCTTCCTCAAACATTGTTGCTCCCAATAAATAATCTGATTATTTCTAAATAGTTTCGGCAGTGTACATTTTTATGCAACGAAAATATAACTTAAAAGAAAAGAGAATTTGCAAACGAGCGAATGCGAGCGGATGAATTGCATGAGGGAAACACGGCAAAAATAAGCAGCAAATGAGGCTGTTCTTACCTAATACGCGCCAAGCTAAGTTTTACCATTAGAAATTCAATGTTATCGCTCCTGCGGGAAAGATAGCAGGCCTGTAGTACATCCACTTAAACCAGTAGAACCGTCACAACCAAATGATCCTGTCCGGCCTGTCAACGTTGCTGATAATAAGAGACAAGCGCGGCGAGAACTTCCCCAAGTACCGCGTGTACTCCCTACGGCACCTCCGATGCACGCCAATCCTGTTTTTAATATCAACGAAAAAAAGTGAACTCGGGCTTAGTTCGGGATGAGAGAATTTCTCCGGTTCCAGTGAACGTTTTTCAGGAAGGCAGATCCTGCTAATTCGTCAAAAAACGTCGGAATCGGGCGAAATAGTTTTTGTAAGATGAGCAGGCCTGGCCTACAGAAATTGGAACAATCGATGCCATTTGTTTGGGTAAAATTTTCACGCCCAACTCAATCGCTCTATTTCTTATTGCAGAATTGGTGTAGTAACTGGTGACCAGCGTCGTGTTTTTAATTCCGCTCTCTTCAATAATCTGTAATCCATTTTTTGCCTGACGGAGTAATTCATAGTCGCTTAAGAATACGATACGATTTTGGTCTTTGGGATTTAACGCGCTGAAAAACGCTAACACTTCCTCACCTTGTTTGAAGTGATGGGCCTTTAATCCCCGATATAGTTTCAGATAGGATGCGAAACGTGTGTCCCAGGCACCGTGGATGGATTCTTCGTCATCCAGAATCACGATGATACTGTTCAGCTCGAGATGAATTGTCTGCGCAATCCAACTTGCTGCCTCTATTCTTGGGAAAGTGATTTGGATTGTTGTGCCTTCACCTGGTATCGAGTCCACCCTCATTGTTCCCTGGTTAGGGTCCAGGGTATCCCAAACCTGTTGCAGACCTATACCGTGTCCATTTTTTTTACCTTCGGTAAAGCTCTGGCGATCCAACATTTTTTGCATCATGCCGGTTGACATACCTTTGCCATTATCTTGAATCCTTACTGTAATTATTTCCGCATCAGCGGTTAATTGAATCGTGATCTGGCCATTGCTTTTGTTGTCCAGTGCATCAACCGCATTGTTGATTAGATTAGACATAGCACGTCTGAATTGACTGGACTGCATTTGAGCAAAAGCAAACTGCGCGTCGTTTGTTATTTCCGTTTCGAATCTGACTGGGTGATTACTGTATTGGACTTTTTTCTCACTCAATAATTGAATGATCAAATCGGAAATTAACAGTGGTTGGCGTTGTTCAATGTCTGAGATTGCTCGTTGTTCTTCATTTCTGTAGGTGCTTAACAAGTTATTGGCGATATCTAAAATACTTTCAACCGCTCGTTTTATTACTGTGCGTTTGCTTTCTGGCAGTTCATCACACGCGTGCATCATCATGTTCAGTGCAGATAAGGGAGAGCTGATATCGTGTGCAACGGTATGTGCGAGGGTGATGAGTTTTTCTTTTTCTTGCAAGGTAAGCTTATGGACTTCTTTTTTCAGACGTTCTGCTTCTTTTTGTTCAGTAATGTCAATAGAATTACCGACAAGGCCAATAACATTTCCTTGACTGTCTGTTAGTCGATTTTTAATCGTGTGATAAATTCTTACTTCATTAGAAGGTAATCTGAAGCTTTCTTCTCCTTCGAAATGACCATTTACAAAAACCGAAAGATCATTTTGAGTAATTTTTTGAGCTTCTTCATAAGAAATAACGTCGTATTCATTTTTCCCTACAATCTCTTCCCGGGTTTTAATGCCGAACATATCTAACATATATTGATTGCAACCTAAGTATTTCTCACCCTTCTGGTCCTTCCAATAGATACTAACTTTCACAGAATCAATAATTTGAGTAAGCTTTATTTGTTCTTCAAATTTTTTTCTTTCCAGTTCAAGTAATTTTTTTTGATTAGAAATATCTAAGGAAGTTGCCATAATTCCTGCAACTTCTCCTTTGCTATTGAAGAAGGAAACTTTCTTGGTTAGAAACGTAAACGTTTCTCCATTAAATGTTCCATATTCTTCGCCCTCAAAAATGCCATGCTTCAATGCAAATTGATCATTTTCCACAAGTTGAAAAAGCTCATTTTCAGGAAGAGATATAGCTTCATAGTCGGTTTTTCCAATAATTTCTTTTGAACTTTTTAACCCAAATTGGTCAAGCATATGTTGATTACAGCCGAGATAACGACCGCTTGTATCTTTCCAATAAATATTTGCGCTAACAAGATCAATTATTTTATGAAAATTCACATCAAAGAAATCCTCTTCCTCAAACATTGTTGCTCCCGATAAATAATCTGTTTATTGCTGAATAGCTTCGGCAGTGTATATTTTATTCAACGAAAAAATAGCTGAAAAAAAAGAAAATTTACAAACGGGGGAGCTTGAGCAAATGAATTGCGTGATGGAAGTACGGCAAAAATAGACAGGCAATGAGGGATTCTTACAAGACTAGTTATGATCAGTATCAATATAAATCGGAATAATCGAAGCCATCTGCTTAGGCAAAATTTTCACTCTCAACTTCTTAGCTTCTTCTTGTACCTGGGGATTGGAATAATAACTGGTGACCAAAATGGCACGGTCTATCTCACTCGCCTCAATAATTTGCAAACCATTTCTGGTTTGATGCAACAGCTCATAATCACTTAAAAAAACCACGTTCTCTTTTTCTTCCTGACTCAGCACAGCCAGAAAATCCAGCACTTCCTGCCCTTGTGTGAAATGATGCAGACGCAATGTCGGATTAGCGTTCAATAGAGAGATAAACCGTAAATTCCACGCGCTATGAATAGATTCATCATCATCCAGTATCAGAATAATGCTGTAAGAAGTAAGGTGAATCTCCTGAGCAATCCAGCCGGGTGCGGCAATCATAGCGAAAACAAGTTTAATGGTGGTGCCCTGACGCGGTGTAGACTGTACATCCATTTCTCCCTCGTTGTACTCCAGCGTATCCCAAACTTGCTGCAACCCCAGGCCGTGTCGGTTTTCCTTGCCTGTAGTAAAACTCTGACGGCGTCGCATTCTTTCTTTCATGACAGAAGGCATACCACAGCCATTGTCGGCAACCTCTACCACCACCTTATTGTCGTAAGTGATTAATTCAATCGTGACAACGCCATCTGATTTACCTTCTAACGCATCCACCGCATTGTTGATCAGGTTAGACATCGCACGTCTGAGTTCGATTGACTGACATTGAATAAAAGCAAACTGGGCATCATCGGAAATGATGGTATTAAACCTCACCGATTGATTCCGATACTCCATTTTCTTTTCACTTAATAATCCGGTTAACAGGTCAGAAACTAACAAAGGCTGGCGCGGTTCAACTTCGGAGGTGGAAGTGGTCTGCCTTTTTTGTTGGTGAAAATTGCGCAATAAATTATTGGCGATATCCCAAATACTCTCTGTCGCTCTATTTAAGGAGATACGCTTATCCTCAGGCAGTTCATCACATAGCGGGATCATCATTTTTAATGCAGATAGCGGCGAATTAATATCGTGTGCCACTTTGCGGGCGAGTTGAGCGAATTTTTCTTTTTCCTGCAGGACAACTTTCTGCATTTCGTTTTCTAAACGAAAATGTTCGGCTTCTTTTTGTGAAGTGATATCGAGTGAGGTTCCGACTACACCAGTCACATTGCCTTCACTATCAGTTAATTGGCTCTTGATTGTGTAATAAGTTTTTACTTCGCCATTAGGTAGCGTAAAGCTCTCTTCTCCTTCATAACGACCATTAGTTAAAACAAAACTATCAACATTATTAATCTTTTGAGCGTCTTCGTAAGAAAGAAAATCAAATTCACTTTTCCCTATAATTTCTTCTCGATTTTTCATACCAAACATGTCCAACATGTATTGGTTACAGCCCAAGTACTTTTCACTCTTTTTATCTTTCCAATAAATGCTGGCATTTACAGAATCAATAATTTGTATAACCTTTAACTGCTCTTCTAAAATAAGGTTTTTCCTTTCAAGCTCAATCAGCTTTTTTTGATTGGTAATGTCTATGGAAGTTCCAACCAAACCAATAACTTTGCCACTGCTATCAGTTAATTGATTTTTGACAGTGAAATAGGTTTTTTCTTCACCATTCGGCCATGTAAAACTTTCTTCTCCTTCAAAATAACCATTTGCTAAAACAGAGAGATCAATGTCATGAATTTTTTGAGCATCCTCGTTAGAAAGAAAATCATATTCAGTTTTTCCTATAATTTCTTCTCGAGTTTTGGCGCCACACATGTTCAGCATATATTGATTACAACCTAAGTATTTCTCGCCTTTTTGATCTTTCCAATAAATGCTGGCATTCACAGAATCAATAATTTGCGTAACCTTTAACTGCTCTTCCAAAATAATTTTTTGTCTTTCAAGTTCAAGCTCAAGCAATCTTTTTTGATTCGTAATATCCAAGGAAGTGCCCATTGTTCCTGCAACTTCCCCTTTTTCATTCAGAAAAGATACTTTTTTGGATAAATACGTTATTTTTTCCCCATTAAAAGTTACATATTCTTCGCCTTCAAAAATGCCATGCTTAAGTGCATATTTGTCGTTTTCAATAATTTGGGCAATTTCATTTTCAGGAATTAATAAAACCTCGTAATCATTTTTTCCAATAGCCTCCTTGAAGCTTTTTAGTCCAAATTTGTTTAAAGCGTATTGATTACAACCGAGATAACGACCTTCTTTATCTTTCCAATAAATATTGGCGCTAACAAAATCGATTATTTTATAAAAATTCTCATCAAGAAAATCCGTTTCCTTAAACATTGTTGCCTCTGTTTAAATTTGTTTCCATAATGCCCAACAGTTTCTGAACAGTTCCGTGAGTAAGCATACATCTGAGTCGTAAATCAGTCTGAAATACTTTATTTATTTGAGTCATTAACTTAATAGCCTGAATACTACTCCCTCCCAGTTGTAAAGAAAAATCATCAGTTACTCCAATTTTTTCTTGAGGTAATCCTAAAGCCTGGGCAAAAAGAGCGCACATTTTTTGTTCCATCTGATTTTTGGGCGGAACATAACTCTCACTTGAAGAAAAAACAGGTTGGGGTAAAGCTTGATGATCAACCTTACTATTAGCCGTTAAAGGTAGTTTATCCAGCGGTACAAAATAGTGGGGCAACATGTATCGGGGAAGCTGCTTTTCTAAATAGGCTCGAAGAGTCGGATTATTGTGATTTTTTATTTCTTCTTTGTCAGAAGACTTTTTAACATAGTAAGCAATCAAGTAATTGCTTGATTTCGAAGCATCAAAACCACCTTGCCCCCGTAAAACAACGCTTTGTTTAACTTCAGGATGAGTATTTAATACGCGTTCAATTTCACCGGGTTCTATGCGATATCCCCAAATTTTCACTTGAGTATCATTGCGAGCAATATATTCCAGATCTCCATCTGGACGCCAACGAGCCAAATCTCCCGTTTTATATAATTTTTCATTAACTCCTTGTCTTTTTTCCTCATCAGTTTGAAAGAGATTTTGAATAAATTTCCGGCTGGTTAATTCTGGATTATTTAAATATCCTCGTGCAAGTCCAATACCCCCGATGAATAACTCGCCAGCAGCACCTACAGGAGCTAATTGTCTATTTACATTCAATACGTAACATTTGTTGCTAGCAAATGGGCGTCCGATGATATTGATATTAGGATTTTCAGTCTTTGTTTTTTTTATTCTTTTATAAGTTGTGCAAATGGTTGCCTCTGTTGCTCCGTATAGATGAATAAGACCATACGATAACTGATCAATGTTAATTCCTGAATCTAACATTAACCTCTCCCCATTCACATAAATATGCTCCAATTCTTTGCATTTACCAATTTGGATAAAGTCATTTACTAAGCTGCTTGGTATAAAAGAAACTTGAATTGAATTTGTTGTGAAATACTCTGACAAACTTTGCAAATCATGTCGGACTGGATTGGCCAATAAAAAGACTTTGCATCCTATGGAAAGGGCAGGAAATAATTCATGAACAGAAGCATCAAAAGCATAATTCACATAAAACGCCACATGTTTACCAAGAGACAAATTGTGTTTTTTAATGACTTCAAGAATTAAATTAACAGCTCCTTTGTGCCCAATCATTACCCCATTCGGTTTTCCGGTAGTTCCAGAGGTATAAATAATATAAGCCAAATGACTACTACTGACAGAGGTAACCGGATTAAAAAATGAACGAAATTTAATTTCATTTGATTCGTCATCTACTACATAAGTATCAGCTTGAGTATGCGTGCTCAAACGCTGTTGATGTACTTTGTTAGTCAACACAACCCGTGTTTTTGTATCTTGCAAAATGTAAAAAATACGTTCATCAGGATAGTCAGGTTCAATGGGAACATAGGCTGCTCCTGATTTCAATACCGCCAAAATCGCCACTACCATCAACTCATTTCTGTTCAAACACAACGCAATTAATTCATCTGGCTTAACCTGGTATTGCTGAAGTAAATAATGCGCCAGTTGATTCGCTTGTTGATTTAATTCCTGGTAAGTGAGTTGCTTATCTTCATACACTAACGCAATCGCAGCAGGTGTTCGGAGTACCTGTTCTTCAAACAATTGATGCAACGTTTTTTCATGCGGAAATGGTCGAAATGTTGCATTCCAATCAAACACTATTTTTTGATAATCATGGGCATCTAGCGCGATTTCGTTTTTATGCTGTAAGACATTCAGTAATGTCATTTTCAAGTAATGTCTGAAGTAATCAAGATACTCCTGACTGATGTAATCATCGTGGGCTTTAAGCTCTAATTTGAACGTTCCCCATTGAGTAACTTCTAATAAAAAAGGAATACTGGCCCGATCAAACCCACCTTGTTTGGTGATGACCTTCTCGCTTTGTTTTAGTATATGAAAATGAATAAAATTGAATCCGAATTCGTATAAATCCCGATTGAACTCCGATTTTAAATGTGCGTATGGAATATGCTTATGCTCATACAATTTAATTTTTGTATTAAATGTTTCTATTAACTCTTCCTGCAAACCTGCCTCTTTTTTTAGTTGCAATCGAAAAGGTAATACATTCAAAAAAAGACCAAATAATGCATCTCCCCCAGTTTTTTCCAGACGATTATTAAACACAACACCAATGGTGATGTCGTCATTATTTAAAAAGAACGACAATGTTTTAAGGTAGGCATATAGAAAGACGGTATCAACACTAATCGCTTGTTCATGTGCTAGTTGATGTACTAATTTAGCTTCTTCTTGTGTCAGAAAAAAAGAGGATGTGAACAAGCTATCAGGTGACGTTGCCGTATCATCAAATTTCCATTTTGCCTGAGCCGGTTCAAAGTCGATCAGATAATCTTTCCAAAACGTCATACTGGTTTGATCATTTAAGTGATGCAATTCATTTCGTACAAACTCACCATAACTTAACGAATTGCTTGATAGTGAAACCAGATTTTGTTGCTTCGCTTTTACAGAAAAAATAGCTTGGTCATATGCATAAGCTTGCACAAATTCATTGATCAGACTGGCCACACTCCATCCATCCACAATCGCATGATGAAATGAAAAAATGAGTTCAAACTTATCTGTTTGACTGTTAACGATCAAATGAAACAAACATTCTTCGGTATGTAAAAAATGATTTAACCTCTCAGCGTCAATGAGTTCCTGCAAGGAGTGATTGCTGTAAAAGTGGTAATTTAATTGAGGTTGTTTAAAGACAACTACATCCAGCGCATGTTGAGTACTAAATAAAAATCGCGCTCTGAGTAATGCGTGTTTATGTGCCAGTGCTTGCCATATATTTAAGAATTTTTCCTGCTCAAATGGCTGATTAATTTCATAGTAAAACACATCATGATAAGTGCCATTATTTGCCAGACTTGATTCAAGCAACATACCTATTTGCAAATAACTAGCCGGGTAGATATCTTCAATTTGATTCGAATTAATAGCGTCCAGGTAATGCTGTCTGTCGATTAAGCTAAACGGTTCGTAAGGTGTTTCTAGTTGTCGGGTGTTGGATTCATTGTCACCGGCCAATCTACTAAGTGCTTGTATCGTTTTCAGTTCAAGCACATCTTTTACCTGAAGTGTTTTTTGAAATAGCTTGTTTAAACGACTGACTAAACGTATCGCTAAAATGCTATCTCCACCTAATCTAAAGAAATCATCAGTAATATTAATATAGGTCGGTTCCAAGCTCAGTACTGCCGCAAAAATAGCTGCTATTTGCTCTTCTATTTTATTATTAGGTTGAACGACCTGTTCTGAATAACGGGGAGAAGTTAAAGGGAGTTTTTTCTTATCTATTTTTCCGCTAATAGTCAGAGGAAAATCTTTTAGAAAAATGAATTGATTCGGCACCATGTATTCAGGTAAATAGTGACCAACATGAGCTTGAATTTTTTCAATATCGCCTGGTTGTTCGGCAACGTAATAAGCAACCAGAACGTTATCCACCACTATGACAATGCATTGATGAATTCCTGGACATTGATGTATGGCATATTCAATTTCACTCAGTTCAATCCGATAACCACGCAGCTTAACTTGAGTGTCATTCCGCCCCAGATAATCTAAATTACCATCGGGCAGCCAACGTGCCAGATCGCCCGTTTTATAAAGACGATTGTATTGACTTACCTGTTTTTCTTGTACAGTTTGAAACGGATTTTCTATAAATTGTTGTGAAGTAAGTGCAGGCTGGTTGAGATATCCACGCGCTAAACCATCTCCGGCAATGTGTAATTCACCCCGGCTTCCAACTGACAAAAGACGGCTTTGTGCATCCAGCACATAAGCACGCGTATTGGCAATAGGTTTACCTAAATAAACGATTTTCTGATCAACGCAGTCATGAAATAAAACGTCAATGGACGCTTCGGTTGGACCATATAAATTGTGAATTTCCACCTTGGGTAACAATGTTTGTGCTTTGTGAACAATAGATGTGTTGAGAGCTTCTCCACTACAAAATAGATGACGCAAACTAGAAAGCTGTATTTTCTGACTTTCAATAACCTGCACAAATCCATTTAACATGGACGGCGTGAAATGAATGATGCTGATTTGTTCTTCCTGAATCAGTTGACTTAAATAGAGCGGCTCTTTATGCCCTTCTGGTTTTGCCAAAACGGTGGTTGCGCCATACCAGTTGGCCCAAAACAATTCCCATACTGATACGTCAAACACATAAGGCGTTTTTTGTAAAATTTTATCGGTCGGTAAAAGTGGGTAAGTCTGGTTCATCCAGGTAATTCGATTCACAATTCCCTGATGCTCAACCATCACTCCTTTAGGAATTCCAGTAGTACCGCTGGTGTACATCACATAAGCCAGATGACGACTGGTGGTTACGGTCACTGGATTTAACGTGGGTTGTTGTGACAACTTGTGTAAAAAATCAGGGTGATCCAACACAAGCAGCGTCGTTTTTTGCCAGTCAATATCAGGAAGCTGGCGTAATTGTTCTGCCTGTTCCCCGGTCGTTAACACAACCCGAACACTGGCATCATTGAGCATGTAGGAAGCACGTTTGGCGGGATAGTTTGGTTCAAGCGGAAGATAAGCGCCGCCCGATTTTAAAATTCCCATTAATGCAATCAACATCCACTCGCTACGTTCCAGGCAAACCGCAATTAGTTGATCTGGTTGAATGGCATGGTGTGTGATTAAGTAATGTGCCAGTTGATTCGCCTGGTTGTTTAATTCCTGGTAAGTCAATTGCGCATCTGGTGCAATTAATGCCAAATGATGCGGGGTTTTATTGACCTGTTCTTCAAACATGCCATAGATAGTTTGTTGTGCGGGATATGGCGTGTCGGTGCTGTTCCAGTCGACCAGTAATTGTTGATGTTCTTCTGGACTTAAGTTGTCTGCTGTTGCCTCAACCTGTTTTAAATCTTCAACCGGACTCACTTCGTCAACGAAGCACCGGTCTGGTTTTGGCGTAGTTAATTCAGTTCCAATAGTGATGTTGTACTGTTTTTCCAGAGTGTTTAATTCGAGTGGGCTACCTTGGGCTGAGCTCAGGCCCGATAACAGCAGGTTGTGCGTTTTGGTTGCTATTTTCCAGGCGTCTGCATTTATTTCCAGAATGGTGCCTGGCAACACCTCAGATTGTTCGGATAAAACGGTGAGTTCGTTAATGATGAAGACATCGTCACCCAGCACAATTTTTAGCACTGTGAACGTATTACGGTAATTGCCAAATTGTGTTGCACGAAATAACCGGTCGATTTCCTCTGCACTGCTGTGCCAATTTATCCAACCATTACCTGCCGGCTTTTGGGAACGTGCAAAATAAGTACGCTGCGATAAATCTTGTGGGATTCGTTGATATGCCTTATTGACTAACTCATCCGCTAAATCTGAAAATGTAGTAATCGCCTGTTCGAAGCATTTCATATTCAAGCTCAATGCTGTCTCATCGGCTGATACAGGAATAGCAATCTGTTTGAGAATGTCACCACCATCAATATGCTCATTAACGACATGCCAGGTGATGCCGTGCATTCTCTCGTTGTTAAATATTGCCCAAGATGTGGCGTTGGATCCGGCATAACGAGGCAATGGTGCATCGTGATAATTTATAGTCAGAATGCGAATTCGTTCCAGTACATTGGCAGGAATAATTTCATTGTTAACTACGCTAAATAAATAATCCGCCGAACGCCCTTCCCAATCGACCCCGCCTAACGAATGAAAGCAGTCAATTTCTTGACTATGTGCCCACTTTTTTACATGGTTGGCAGGAGAAATAATTCCTTTAATTGCGAATGATCTGGAATGTAGAATCTTCGCGCATTCAAGTACAAGATTGTCTTGGCCGATGAGATAACAAGTGGGGTTTTGTGCAGTTTTCATGTGCGACTCATTTAGGTTGAGTAAGTAGGTTTTATGGTTCTATGAGGAATGCAGTGGGTACTCAGATTTCCGTCGATTCCGTCGATTGTTAATTAAGCGGATTGTCTTCTTGAACCTTGTTCTCCGCGTACCATCCCGGGTGCTTTTGTCGGGAACCGCGTGGCAACGTGGTACAAGGTTTAGTCAGCGCAAGAAGATGTTCATTGTTGGAGAATCGTTATCAAAGCTAATACAATAATCATCAACTATTACGGCGTAACGCCGCTGGGTTCCCGACAAAAGCACGCGGGAATGACGTGCGGAGAATGCGGTTCGTGGACACAATTTGGTGAAGTGTGAGTTAGTGAGAATAACTGAAACCTAAGAGCCTGTTCACTATCTAATCGACAAAGCGAAAAATCAGTTGAGCGAGGACAGAGTTTGCCGGATTTGCAGCGTCAATATCGGGAGATTGACCAAAAAGCCGGTGAAATGGAACCGCTCAGGTGATTTTGCAGCTGTCGATTAGATAGTGAACAGGCTCTAAGTACTCACTAAAAGTAGCATATACCCGTTACCTTCCAAAAACCGTATTAGAAACTGAGTTCGGGATAAAGAGTTGATCATTCGCTCTTTGTCCGGGCGAATTGAGCATAAGAATCGTAATCTCGTAGGGTGGGCACGTTTTTTGTGCCCACGCGGTAGGGTCGACAAACCGCGATGCAAATCAGGAATCCCATTGATCAACCACCGCGTGGGCACAAAAAACGTGCCCACCCTACGACTGCTTATTCCGAACTCAGTTTCTAAATACGGTTTTTGAAAGGCGACGAGTATATACCGCTCGGAAATGAAGAACCGTATTTTTAGACGTAGCGGCTTTTTGCCGTAATCCACCGTCTGTGAAGGTGGATTACGGCAAAAAACCGCCTAATCCACCCTACGCCAGAAAACCCAGTTTTTGAAAGGCGACGGGTATAGAAGGGAAACGACGCGGCAAAAAGTTGGAGTTAACTATGACGAGAACGTGTGATCCCCAGCCCTTCCCAAATCCCATCAACCCGCTGTTTAACTTCCGGAGTCATCGCAATAATTTCCCCCCACTCCCGATTAGTTTCACCCGGCCATTTATTAGTCGCATCCAATCCCATTTTGCTACCTAAGCCACTGACCGGTGACGCGAAATCTAAATAATCAATTGGCGTGTTATCAACCAGGGTCGTGTCCCGCAACGGATCAACACGTGTGGTTATCGCCCACATGACTTCTTTCCAGTCGCGAATATTCACGTCTTCATCCACCACGATAATAAATTTGGTGTACATAAACTGACGCAAAAAACTCCAGACGCCAAACATTACGCGTTTTGCATGGCCGGCATAGGATTTTTTGATTTGTACTATCGCCATCCGATAGCTGCATCCTTCCGGCGGCAAATAAAAATCGGTAATTTCGCTAAACTGCTTTTGTAATAGCGGCACAAAAACTTCGTTTAGTGCGACGCCAAGGACGGCCGGTTCATCCGGTGGTTTGCCGGTGTAAGTGGAATGGTAAATCGGGTTTTCACGCATCGTGATTCGGTCAATGGTGAAAACGGGAAAGTAATCTTGCTCGTTGTAGTAACCAGTGTGGTCGCCGAATGGCCCTTCCAGCGCATGTTCATAACCTGTCGGGTGATTTGCATCTGGATAAATATGCCCTTCCAGCACAATTTCCGCCGAAGCTGGTACGCGTAATTCGCTGCCTATCGCTTTCACCAATTCGGTACGACTGCCACGTAACAAGCCGGCAAATTGATATTCCGACAAACTATCTGGCACCGGCGTGACCGCGCCTAATATGGTCGCAGGATCAGCACCAAGTGCAACGGCTACCGGATAAGGCTGACCTTTATTGACGATGCCGTGCTCGCGAAAATCTAACGCGCCGCCACGATGTGCCAGCCACCGCATAATGACTTTATTACGCGCTAAAACTTGCTGTCTATATATACCCAGATTTTGACGTTTTTTATGCGGTCCTTTGGTAATGACCAAACCCCAGGTAATCAACGGCGCGATGTCTCCGGGCCAGCAATGTTGAATTGGTAATTGGCCAAGGTCAACCTGTTCACCTTCATAAACTATGGTTTGACAAGCGGCGCTACGTACTTCTTTCGGCGCCATATCCCAAACGGCTTTGATCAGGCTGCCCAATCCTAAAATATCTTTAAATCCTTTCGGCGGTTCCGGTTCTTTTAAACTGGCCAGAACATGGCCAATTTTGCGTAACTCGCTGATATTTTCCACTCCCATGCCCAACGCGACACGTCGGGTTGTTCCAAATAAATTCCCTAATACAGGCATATTAAAACCCGTTGGCTGCGTGAATAAAAGCGCCGGCCCATTGGCCCGCAAAGTGCGATCACAAATTTCCGTCATTTCCAAGTTAGGGGAAACTGACGTAGTGATCTCTATTAATTCCTCTGATTTTTTGAGTTTTGCCAGAAAATCACGCAGATCGACATAGTTCATTTGGCTGTATATTTTTGTGTGATGTGTTTAAAAAATTCGCAACTCGTTGATTTAATTGACATAAGTTAAATCTATAGATAGCTAAGTTATGGTTTATTAACTTTATGATATTGACTTGATACAGACAGCCCCCTACAATCGTCCGGTTTGGGAATAGTTGAAGTTTTGTCACTAACGTCAAGGTTCAACTTATTCACTGACTTCTGGATTCCAATAAAAATAAAGATGGTTGTAACACCTGCCCACGTACGGAATTCAACAAGTTGTTTGTCGTTATCGATTCAAAGTGCGGATATTAGGCTAATTTATCCGCCAACGCCAGACAACCCCGGCATCTGGATTTAAATAATATCGAGAGTTACGTTTTCTCAAGTTATCCGTTGCAATTTAATAAATGCAGCGCCAGATGATTTTGCTTATTTTTGAATTACCAGCATTGCGGTACTCAAAAAAAGCGACGTTTCAGGAAAATAACATGTTTCAAAAAAATGTAACATTTGTCACACCGTCACAAACCGTTTCAAGAAAAAGTAATTACGTTATTTCATTTCTGCGCCAGAGCATGCTGGTCTTGGGTGTAGCAGCAATTACCGTGCTGATACTCCTGTTTGTAAAACCTGAACTCACTCATCAATTTCAAGCTATTTCGCCTTTTTTTGAAAAAGAAATCGCGGCGGAAGAGCCCGAACCCGCTTCTATAGCTGATACTGCAGCGATTGCATCTAACCCACAGCATTCAAAACAACAGCAATCCGTAACCAAATGGCTCGCTAAACGTTATCGCGTTGCCAATGATGCAGCGCATCTGTTTGTGTCTGCCGCTTATGTGACAGCGAAAGACTTGAAACTTGATCCACTACTGATCTTATCGGTGATGGCAATTGAATCCGGTTTAAACCCGTTCGCTGAAAGTGCTGTTGGTGCTCAGGGTTTGATGCAAGTTATGTCAAAAATTCATCATGATAGATTTAAGGAATTTGGTGGCGTTAAAGCAGCCTTAGATCCGAAAGCTAATATTCAGGTGGGTGCGCAAATTTTGAAGGAATACGTGACGCGCGGCGGCTCTGTTGAGGCTGGTCTGAAAATGTACGTTGGTGCTGCACTGGCTGAGGACGATGGTGGCTATGGAAATAAAGTGTTAGCGGAATATAAGCGTTTAAAAGATGTATCTAATGGAAAATCGATTTCTGTCTCCACTACCGCCAGCGCGCCTGTTACTGCTGTTAAACCGGCGATTATTAAAGTGAGTGCGGAAATAACCACGAAAGAAAGCGAAATAATCAAAATGGAAATGAGTGAGCAAGTAAGTGAACGTCGCGAAGAGCCTGGGCTTGTAGCCGCGATTTGATCTCTATTTTCTAACCAAAAATAAAAACGGCACTTTGAAAACAAGTGCCGTTTTTATTTTATGTACAGATGCATAAGCGCTGACCCAAATTCTCAAATACCGCTAACCAGGCTATCACCGTTCTCTATATAGGAAAACACCTATCAGTTTAAAAGCGTCCGATATTCGGGTTTACGGTATTTAATTTATTTGAAAAAAGGATTATATTCCGCCGCTTGGGTATAAGAAGATGCGGGGGCGTGTAGTAGATGAAACTAACTTGAAAAAGTCAAACCTGCCAGCAATTTTTTTAACAATTTTTTTTACAGCGGAGCAAATAATGAATTCTAATAGCATTCAGCTTTCACAGAAAACTTCACAACCAACCTCACAATCAGCTGATGGGAACTCAGAAGATCTTTCAACTACTAATATTGCCGCCCCGACGGCTGGTTTTTTACTCAAGACCATCAGTTTTCCTTCGGGTGCGGCGTTGGCGGCAAGCTTGACGCTTATGATTGAAGTAAGCATTTCCCCACTGACGACCAAAACCGAATTTCTCGCATCTGTGGTGGCAATGAGACCGGTGGCCCTCGCGACCGGAGGGGCTGTAATTAGCGATATGATGAATAATTATTGCCGGGGAAGTGATCCCGAGGTCAGTGTGCTCCATCATGCGATACGGCTATTTGCTGTAATGACATTGGGAGGATGCTTAATGCATCTGGTTTTATTATCTACGTCCTTAGCGTTAGACGGGGACGAACTTTCAATAGCTGCTGGGGTGATGGCAGCTGTGGCCGGTGTGTTCCTGGTGGCTGATACGATGAATAGTTACTATCCGGATGGGGCTAAAGGTTGTTGCAACAGAGCAGAATTCCATAAAGATGAAAGACCAATGACAATTGGACGAGTCACGGGTGAAGACCTGTCAGACCTCGATTTCATAATTGAGAAATGAAACATCCCAACAATGATTTTCAGGTCGGGTCGATCAATATAAACGTAGGCTGCCTACCGGCCTGCTTTATATGCTCAACCGAATTCGCGCCGCAGCCTGCACCCGGGTGCTTTAGTCAGGAGGTACCCTGACAATGGCGCTCATCCCCCCTTATTTTTTAGACGCAACTTCAACCTGGCGCAATTGGCCAGATAACTTATCCAAAACGCCATTCACATATTTGTGACCGTCTGATCCGCCAAACGATTTGGTCAACTCAACTGCTTCGTTAATCACCACGCGGTAAGGAATTTCCAGATGATTTTTCAGTTCAAACGCGCCTATTAATAATGCAGCATGTTCAACGGGCGACAGTTCAATTATTGGCCGGTCCAGCAAGGGAGAAATTTTGTTGCGTAGCTCGGCTACTTCTTTAATGCTGCCATAAATTAACGCTTCAAAATGCGCTATGTCCGCCTTTTCAAAACCATGTGCCTGGCGGATATGCGCTTCAATCACTGCGACGTCTTCGTGATTTAACAACCATTGATAAATTCCCTGTAACGCAAATTCACGTGCGCGATGGCGTGGTGAACGACTTTTACTTGGGTTGGCGTGCGGTGATTTCGTATTCATATAATCCTGGAATAATCCTAAGCATCAAAATGAGCGTCGTTCGCATTTTCTGCAAGCTCTTCTAAAGCCAATACTAAATTGGCCATTTCTACCGCGACACGCGCCGCATCGCGCCCTTTTTCCTGCATACGCGCCACCGCTTGCGCATCGTTTTCCGTGGTAAGAACCGCATTTGCTATAGGCAGCCCGGAATCTAAGCTGATGCGTGTGATGCCTGCGCCAGATTCGTTAGCCACTAATTCAAAATGATATGTTTCGCCACGAATGACCGCACCTAAAGCGATTAACGCATCAAACTGTTGCGTGTCGGCGAGCTTTTGCAGAGCTAGTGGAATCTCCAATGCGCCTGGCACTGTCACATGCAAAATATCTTCGCCTATAACGCCCAACTCTTTTAATTCAGTTACACACGCACTGAATAATGCTTCACCAATTTCCGGATTAAAACGTGCCTGAACAATGCCAACACGTACGCCGGCACCATCTAAATTGAGTTCGTAAGCTCCAACTGTCATTGTGTTCTCTCTGGTTTTGTAGGGTGGACACGTTTTTGTGCCCACCATGGTTAATCACTGATAGCAATAAATAGAAATTCCATCGCTTATCAACAGTTACATCATATTGACTTACCCGGATATCGCGACGATGGCGGGCACAAAAAACGTGCCCCCCCCTACGGGCATAGGTATCTACACAAGTTCCAGAGATGGTCAAAGGTTGATGTAATTTTTAGCAATTTGCGCAAACTTTTTAAGTTCACTAAGTGAATAATGTTCCATTGTTTCGAGCATCGTAAAT
>Ga0123337_10003063_pt1 | contig 18243 bp, 13 predicted proteins | sample frozenSSSSmetaG_FD_89792 | JGI IMG/M metagenome (GOLD analysis project Ga0123337, IMG submission 89792) | Glacier valley bacterial and archeal communities from Borup Fiord, Nunavut, Canada, to study Microbial Dark Matter (Phase II) -... | ecosystem: Environmental > Aquatic > Freshwater > Ice >... | reverse complement strand
TGCCACCAGGCCGGACCTAACTGGATCATCCCGGGCACACCGTCTTCGGAGAACGAACCGGTGAGTGTGGCAAGCGCGGCATAGTCGGCTGGGTTAAGTGGATAGAGAATGATGCGTGGCAGTTGGCCGGATTTTTCGATGTCATCCAGCATGCAGCAGAGTCCGTCGATGTCACACGCCCGGCCGATGCTCGCATAGCCACCGGCAGGACCCGCGAGTTGGCGCAGCCGCGTGCTGGTCTCCCTTTGGGCGCCGATGTGAAGCTGAAGCACCCAGCCACGGCGGGCATACTCTGCCGCGAGCGAGCGGAGTTCCGGCGGGCTGAAATCGACAACAGAATGATCGGCAAGTCTGCATCCGCTGTTAGTAAAACGGTCGAGTTGGGAGTCCAGATTCCCGAGGTTTGATAGATCATCAATCCGCAGTGACGGCAGCACGCGGGTTTTGAAATCCGAGCCCTTGAGTCGTGCGTGCGCGTCGAGAATGCTGTGAAGCGGGTCCGAAGTGCAGATGCATTCGACATTCGCTTGGCGGAGCAGGCCGCGTGCGGAGAATTCCTTGCTCCGGAGTGATTCGTTGCAACGCATCCAGATGGAATCCGCGGTTTCGCTTGTTAGCAATTCGGAGATCCCGAAGTAGCGTTTCAATTCGAGTGCGGTCCAGTGATAGAGCGGATTACCGAGCGTCAGGGGGACGGTCGCGGCCCAGGCGTCGAATTTTTCCCGATCACTGGAGTCGCCGGTGATGGGTCGTTCCGGAACGCCTGCGATTCGCATGGCACGGTGTTTGTAGGGATCGCTGGAAATCCAAAGCTGGGTGATGTTTTCAAACATCCGGTCATCGGCGAGATCTTCCGGTGAGAGGTGATTGTGGTAATCAATGATCGGTAGACTTCCGGCAACCTCATGATAGAGGCGGCGGGCGGTGGCGGTCCTGAGAAGGAAGTCCTCGTGGATGAAGTCGGTCATGGGGGTGATAAAACAGCTACTTAAGCACCAGCGATTTCTCAGCAATCAAGATAGGCGCGTCATAGAGCGGGAGATCTTTGAAAACGATCGAGTCCCCTGACCTCACGATGCGATCCTCTGGTATCGCATCAATCCGCCCTGAAACGAGATCTACCCACACCGGCTCCTTGATCGAAAGCCCCTTGACTTCGACCTGGGCAGGATGCGTCGCGAATGAATCATCCGGCGTCCCAGAACTGTCCCACAGCACCAGCAGATTCTCGCCAGTCTTGCGATTGCGGTAGGCGAAGTTCGCAGTCTTCTTGTGATACTTCACGGTGACCGAAGGTTCCTTGATGCGTTTCAAGGAATCGTCGAAAACCGCCACGCAGTTCTGGACCGAGTAGTAGGCGAGTTTGATTTCTTCAACCTTCTTGTCCGCAGTCGCCCGGAGCAGGCCCTTGCGGTTGATTTCACGGCCTGTGTGGTTGAAATCGCAGATCGTGAAAACGGCGGACTCCACATCGTGGCCGAGATCGCCGAGCATCCGCCGGAGATTCCACTTCGCCTGGCTTGACTCCGTCCACGGATAGTTGGGAAGCGCGAAATGCTTCGTCATTTCCGAAGGCGCGCCATTTTCACCCTGCCGCATTCTGGCCTTCGTCGAATAGGTTGCTAGCGTCGCTTTCAAGCCCTCGACATCCTCGTAGCTTCTATCAGGATTCAACTTGTAACCATGGTAGATGAACCACGTGAATAGATCCACCTTTCCTTCTTTGGCGAGAGCTTTGAGACAAGCATCCAACACCTCTGGGCTGGAGCTTGCCAGCGAGAGACCCCCGATCCGCGCGTCGGGGATCACCCGCTTGATGATCTCCGCCGTGCGAATATTGAAGGTGGCGATGTCGGTCGAAATGTGATGCGTTTTGTGGTCGGGCTCGTTCCACATCGCCCAGTCGCGGACCTTGCCCTTGTATCGGATCGCCATCGCCTCCACCCAGCGGTCCCAGGCGGCGAGCGCCTCGACGGATGTCGGGAAACCTCCTGATAGATCGGCCCCGCCGCCACCTTCGAAAGCCGGATTTCCGTAGTCGGTTTCCAATAGAATGTTAAGACCGCGGCCGTGGGCGTCATTGATGATGGTGTCCAACCAGGTGAAATCGAGGTTTCCTTTCACCTTCTCAGTCTTCGCCCAGCCGGCTTGCAGGCGGATGGTTTTGATGCCGAGAGGCACGATGTATTCCTTGTATTCCTGATAGTCGGCGAAGTCCCTGTCCAGCGTCTCACAACCAAGCGTCCAGTTCGAGCCAGAGATTTCGTTCGCGGCGCGCGGTTTGATCGTGCCGATTTGTTTTAGTCCGGTATTCAGAGCGGTTTTCGCCCGCTCGGGTGAGGTGTTGATTTCTGGTTGTGCCGCGACCGTGAGAGCGGCGGAACAACACACGCCAATGACCATGAGGTGGATCGTATTCATCGGTTAGTTGATCGTCTTTACTTCAGTGAACGGCAGTTTTTCCGTATAAACCTTCAGATTTCGAAAAACCATGGATGTATGGATCATGCAGCGGATCGAGATGTGGCCGTAATTGAGAATAGCGCCGGTGTTGGTGCGAGAAGTGTCGGTAAATTCCAACAAGACCTTGCCGTCAATCGCGCCGGTGACCTTCCCGTTGACAACAAGCATTTGCAGCTTGTGCCACTCGTTCTGGGCGAAGGGAGCCGGAGAACTGCCGAAGCCGTTGCGGAAGATAAAGGGGTTCTTGCGGCTGAAAGCTGTGCCCACATCGTTGCGCACATCGTTCATCTCGCGGTAGTATTCCCAGTGGTAGTTGCGCACGTTTTCGCCGTGGACGGTGTGCATCTTGCCAGAGGTTTTTTTCGGATAGTCAGCCATGAAATCCTCACGCGTCATTCCGGATGCGTGCACCATGAGAAGGCTGAGGCCATTCGGTTTGAGCGATTTCCACTCGTATTCGACGTAGAGGTTTCCCTCGAAATTCTGGTGAGACCAGAGGTAAATCTGTTTCTCCAGGTTCAGCTCATTGTGCTCCTCGACCGGGGTATCAATCAGCAAACCCTCTGGGTGGCCGCCCGGTTTTACGGACTCCGCATGGCCTTGGATGTAGAAGTTCTTGATGTGTGCGGGGTCTTTTAAGTCGAGGTCCATCTGCTTCGTCCAGTCCGCGCCGGGCTTGAAGTTGAATTCTGCTAGGTCGGAACCTTCGAAGATTTTTCGTAGTTCGCGCTCGATTTCCGGGGAGAAGTCGGTGGCCTCGGCGCGATACTTTGCGTGGAGTTGTGCGGGATCGAGAACTTCGTCGTAGAGCTCCACCGCACCGTGGCAGAGCGCGGGGCAGCCGGCGTAGAGGGTGTCGGCGGCGATTTCTCGGATGAAGTCGCGGTTAAACTGGTCGCTCTTACCGAGGAGTATGCCATTCACGTAGAGTGACATGGTCTTAGCGAGAGCGTCCCAAGTGAAGGCGAGTTGATACCACTGGTGTTGCTTGAAGTAGTTGAAGGGCACGGCCTGCACCCATGCTTTCTGTTTTCCAGGCTCGAAGCCCTGCCAGAAGACATTGCCGCGGAAGAACTTGGCACGAAGCTCATTGTTACGCGACCATTGGAAGTTGAAGTTCGCTTGTCCATAATCCCGGGGCGTCGGGCAATCGCTCAGGAAGGCATAGTTGGCGAAATGCGGATTATCGATCGCCATGTTGTCAGTCGTAAAACTGCAGGCGAGATCCTCCAGCGGAAAGAACCATAGGGCCACGGTGCCGCGCGGACCGTTCAGATTGTGCGCGCCCAGTTTGATCGACGTGTGAATGCTGGTCGGGTTGATGCCCTTGCGTCCCTTGAGATCGAGGACCCGCGCTGGCCCTTTGATTTCTTCGCCTGCCGTCAGCGCCGACGCATCGGATAGATAGCGAAACTTCGGTTGGATCGGATTCTCTGCGGCTGCCGCAGTCAAGTGCGAGCCGAGTGTTATGGCAAATGCCGCCGCCATTCCAGTTCCAAGAAAGGTCCGACGTTCGATGAGGGATGATGTGTGTTCTTTCATAAGTTCAGACTGTGGATCTGCGGGCCTCAAGCTCGGCGCGGATCACAGCCATGCGTTCGGAGCTGAGCGAATATTGGCGGAGAATGAAAAGTCCGACGGCATAGGCACAGACGGGGCCCATCGCCAAGGCGATGCGCAAGCCGAGCAAGGCACCGGGTGCCTGATCCGCACCGCGCGCCTGATCGAAGCCCACCAGCACCAGAACCAAGCCGCTGAGCGAAAACGTGAACGACGCGGCGAACTTCTGGATCCAACTGGAAACCGCCGCGTAAGCCCCTTCGCGGCGGATGCCGCTGCGGTGTTCCTCGGCATCGCACATGTCGGCCTTCATCGAGTTCACGATCACCCAGAACCCTGCGGAAGCCGGCACGAGAAACACCGGAAGCGCGAGCTGCGCCATCGGCCAGCGCGGGTCGAAGGCGAACCACTGGCCGATCCCGCCGACGGTTCCAAGCGACAGGCAGACGCGCAGCATGCGGTCCTTGCCGAGGATTCCCGAACCTCTGGCAACGAGCGGAATTAGTATCCAGACGGCGATGATCGTGCTGGTGGCGACGAGTCCTCCGAGGTAGGCCGCCTTCTTCAGATCTCCGCCGAAAACATGATAGGTGTTCACATAAATCCCGAGGGCGTTGAAGGTCTGAGTGCCAATCACAAAAAGCGCGGTGAGGCCCATCAGCACGCGGAAGTCACGATTTCCGAAGGTGCCGCGAAAGGCGTCCCGGAGTGATTGTTTCGGCTGTTTGGATGCGAGATGAAGGTAGCGCTCGCGGGTGACGACGACCGATGGCAGCGCCATCAGGATAAAACAAATACCAGTGGCGACACCGATGACGCGCATGCCGGTCATGGTGTCTGAAAAGACGCCGGACTGCGCGACGCTCAGGCTCCAAGTGGCGATGAAGATGGCGAAGGACCCGAAGAGAGTGCGTGCGGCGGTGACGCGCGTGCGCTCGGAATACGAAGGTGTCATTTCCAATGCCAGCGTTAGATAAGGAACACAGAATACCGTGAACGCGGCGTAAAATAGAAGTGCCGTGACAGCGAGCCATCCGAGCGCGAACCCCGGAGCCGCTCCTCGCGGCACGAACCAGATGGCGGCGAAGAAAACCGCGCTAAGCAAGGCACCTCCGAGGATGTAGGGTTTCCTCCGGCCCCACCGGCTGCGGGTGTTGTCAGAAATCCAACCCATGAGAGGATCGAGTATGGCATCCCAGATGCGGGCGATCATCATGACCGCGCCGATGGCGGCAGGGTTCACGCCGAGTACGATGTTGAAGATCGGATTGACCAGCGTCTTGAACGAATCCACGCCGAGTTGGAATGGCAGCCCGCCCGTCCCGTAAGCGACGAGCTCGCCAATGGTCAGGCGGTCTCTATCAACGGGTTTGGCGGATGTGCGTTGCACGGGCACGAAGATCGGGTTTCTGATAGATCAAACTCCGGACGCGGAAAGAAATCCACCGTCGATGGAAATCGTCTGGCCCGTCACGAATGCCGCGGCCCCGTCGTCCAGCAGCCAGCGCACGCCGCCGCACAACTCGTGAGCCTCGCCGAAGCGCCGCAGTGGCGTGTGATGCATGACGTTCTCGCCACGGGCGGTAAGTCCGCCGTCGGGCGTGCAGAGGATTTTGCGACTGCGCTCGTTGACAAAGAATCCCGGAGCCACCGCATTCACGCGGATTCCCGCAGGTGCCAGATAGACGGCGAGCCACTGGGTGAAGTTCACCACCCCGGCCTTGGCCATGGCATAGGCGGCCACGCGGGTAAGGGGGCGGTAGCTGTTCATGGAGGCGAAATTGAGGATTGATCCGCGGCCGAGTGCTGCCATTTCCGCACCGAAGATGCGGGACGGTATCACGGTGCCGAGAGTATTGATTCTGACGACGTCCTCGAACTTTCCAAGGTCCACGTTGAAGAAGCCCCTGAGATCCGCCGGACGGCCGGGCGAAAGTTCACGTGGGTCGAACTCGGTGGCCGTGGTCACCGCTTCAGGCTGGTTTCCCCCCGCACCATTGAGCAGGAACCAGGCGGGGCCGAGCGCGTCAGTCACCACGCTCCGGGCCTGTTCGACGGCGGCTTCATCGGTGACGTCACACACCACGGGAATCGCGACGCCGCCTTGGCTCGTGATCGTTTCCGCCACGACTTCCAGCGAGGAAAGGGTGCGGCCGAGCAGCGCGACCTTGGCCCCGTGGGCGGCGAGGTCGATGGCGATGGCCGAGCAAAGCGTGCCACCGGCACCGGTGATGACGGCGACTTTGTCAGTAAAGAACGAGGAAGCGGCGGGGTTCATGGATGAATGGGTCAGGGCGGAAAAGGCGGACCTCGTCGCCCAATCGAGTGAAGTCTGGCTGGTTTCTAGTGCATCACAACGTCGCCGTAGGTTTACCAATAAACTTGCATCCGCCACCGTCTCTGGGTTGCATGTTTCGTCAACGTCATGAACCGCCCCGTCACGCAAAAGGAACTGGCCGAGGTGCTCGGCCTCAGTCGCATGGCCGTGTCGCTCGCGCTACGGGATTCCCTGCGTGTTTCCGCCGATACCCGCGCCCGGGTGAAAGCTGAGGCGGAACGCTTGGGCTATCGACCGGATCCGGGGCTGAGAGCGTTGACGCGTTACCGGATGGCGGGTGAGCCGTCCGCGTTCAAGGAGATGCTGGCGTTTGTAACCAGTTGGAAGGAGTCAGACACATGGAGGAAAGAATATGTCTATCGATTTTTTCAGGGAGCGAGCCGGGCTGCGGAGGCCGGCGGTTATCGTTTGGAGCCGTTCTGGCTGGGCGAATACCGGACGGCGGCCATCGCCAGTTCGGTTCTCGTTTCACGAGGGATCCGCGGGCTTTTGCTCGCCCCATTGGAGCAGCCCGGAGCATTGAATCTCGATTGGAAAAATTTCGCCACTGTGGCAGTAGGCACCACCGTCACCGAGCCGGCGGCGGACCGGGTGAGACATGACTATGAAAACTCGATCCGGCTCGCACTAACAGAACTGACGGCACGCGGTTACCGCCGAATCGCGCTCGTTCTGTCCCCGCGGGTGGACCAGATCACCGAACAACGGGTGCGCGATGCGTTCACAGGAGTAACACGCCGCATACCCATGCTCCGGCGATGTGTGGTTTGTCTGTCCGGCGACGAAACGAAAGCCACCTTCCTCAATGAAATCCGGCGGGTGAATCCCGACTGCATTCTCTCGCTGCATGACCGCCATAAGGACTGGCTCAAGTCCGGCGGGTCCCGGGTACCGGACGAGATCGGTTTCGCGGGTCTGCATGTCAAAGCGGAGGGCTCGGGACTCAGCGGCATTGACTACGGCGCGGAATTGATCGGGGCGACTGCGGTGGACCGACTCGATACGCTGCTCCAGCGCAACGCTCTCGGGTTGCCGAAAAGGCCAGTCACGATTCTCATTCCCGGACGTTGGATCGCAGGCGAGACGGTACGATCTATCAAGAGTGGGTCCGCAGCGCCTCACGCATGATCTGCACCGGATGCAGTGCGGTGCGGCCGGTGCCATCGTGAATCTGGTGGCGACAGCTCGTGCCTGGCGCGGCCACAACGACGTCCTCCCCGAGACTTCGGACGGTGGGAAAAAGAACCAACTCGCCGATATCGTTAGAAACCTTGTAATGCTCCGCCTCGTAGCCAAACGAGCCAGCCATGCCACAGCAACCAGACGCAATCAGGCGCACCTCCTGCCCAGGCGGCAATTCCAACATCCTCACGGATGGCAGCAACGAGGCGAGCGCCTTTTGCTGGCAATGACCGTGCAATCTCACCACCCGTGGGCGAGCCTCGAATGCTGCGGAGCTGATCCGCCCGAGGTCCATTTCACGAGCAAACCACTCGTCGAACATGAGACAGTTTTTTGCCAGTTCGAGTGCCTCTGTTTTTTCACTGCCGCGCAGTAGATCCGGATATTCATCGCGGAAGGCAAGGATCGCCGAGGGTTCCAGGCCGATGAGTGGTGCCTTCTCAGTAACCACATTCCTGAGCAACTTCACGTTCTTGCCTGCAAGTTCACGCCCATAGCGGAGAAATCCTTTCGAGAGCGCCGAACGTCCGCTTTCGAGATGGCGGGGAATGACAACCTCGTAGCCCAGTGCTTCCATCAATTCGATGGCGGCGATGCCGACCGGAACGTCGAAGGTGTCCGTGAACTCATCGCAAAACAAATCCACTGGTCCGTTAGGCGACGGCAGGTGGCGGAGAGGACGCACCGCATACCACCCCCTGACCGAAGAGCCGTGAAGCAGCGGAATGGTTCGATCCGGATGGAATCCTGATAGACGATTGGCCAAACGCCGCAGCACGGGCGTGCCGAACACCACATTCCACGCCCATGGCGCAAATGAAGCGAACCGCAGCAACTGGGGAAACGCAGCGATCATCCTGGAACGCAGCGGCGCGCCCTTGCTGTCGTATTTCTGCTGGGTCACTTCCGCCTTGAGCTTCGCCATGTCCACGGTGGAAGGGCACTCGGACTTGCAGGCCTTGCAGGAAAGACAGAGATCCAGCACCTTGGAAAGTTCGTCAGCGTCAAAAGGCCGCGACGGATCCGGAGGGTCTGATAGAATCTGGCGCAGCACGTTGGCCCGGCCCCGGGTGCTGTCTTTTTCCGCGCGCGTAGCCTGATAGCTCGGGCACATCGTCCCGCCGGCAAACTGGCTTTTCCGGCAATCTCCAGAGCCATTGCACTTTTCCGCCGCGCGGGTGATGCCTTGCACATCGGAGAAATCGAACACCGTTTCGTAATCCGGCGTGGCAGACTCTGGGCCGTGGCGCAGCGAGGTATCCATCGGAGGCGTATGAATGATTTTCCCAGGATTGAAGAGATGAAGCGGATCAAAGGTCTGCTTCACTTCGGTCATCATCGCATGGCACTCCGGCCCGACCATGAAGGGGATGAACTCTCCGCGCAGCCGACCATCACCGTGCTCACCGCTGAGTGAGCCACGGTATTTTTTCACCAACTTCGCGACGTCGGTGGCCACCTCGCGAAACATCCTCAATCCCTCGGCAGTCTTTAGATTAAACAACGGCCGCGTGTGCAACTCTCCTGCACCCGCGTGGGCGTAATACACGCAGGAAATCCCGTGTTTCACCCGCATCAGCTCATCGAACTCCGCAATATAGTCCGGCAGATCCCTCACATCCACAGCGGTGTCCTCCACGACCTCGCGGGGTTTGGCATCGCCGGAAACGTTGCTCATCACGCCTTGGCCCGCCCGCCTGAGTTCCCAGACTTTAAAAGCCTCCTCGCCGCGCAAAATTGGGAAGGCGTAACCCAGCCCGGCGGCTTGCATTTGTTCCTGCAACTTGCTCAGTGCGGCGCTCACCAAGGCCTCATCCTCGTGTCGCAGCTCCACCACCAAGATCGCGCCGGGGTCGCCTTGCACAAAGTCGCGATTGCGACTTTGCTCCGGGCTTTGGCGGGTGCATTCCAGAATGTGGCGGTCGATCAACTCCACCGCGCTCGGCCGCGGCACCAAGTCCATCGCCAGCAACGTGGCCCGCAAGGCCTCGTCCACCGATTGGAAATGCCCGCACATCAGGACCGGTGGAGGGGGTAATGGATCGCAGTGGATCTCGAACTCTACACCGAAAAACAAGGTGCCTTCCGAACCGGCGATCAGATTGCAAAAATTAAAAGGTCGTTCACTGCTAGATTTCAGCACGTCGGCCTCCATCAACAAATCGAGCGCGTAGCCGGTATTGCGGCGGGTCACGGACTTCTTTGGGAATCCCTCGTCGATGGAGCGTTGATTATCGGGATTTCCCAGCATGGTGCGCACCATCTGATAGACCTTTGCTTCCAGGCTATCTCCCACGCATTTCGTAGCGAACTCACTCGCTGAAAGAGCGCCGAACGTGACTTCCGAGCCATTGCTCAAGAATCCCCGGCAGGAAACGAGGTGATCGCGGGTGCTGCCGTAAACAATGGAATTCGCCCCGCAGGAATTGTTCCCCACCATGCCGCCGATCATCGCACGGTTCGCGGTGGAAGTCTCCGGCGCGAAGAACAGGCCGCGGGACTCCAACTCGCGGTTCAGTTCATTTCTAACGACTACCGGTTGCACGCGGACACACGAAGTCGCCTCGTTCACACCGAGGATTCGATTCATGTTCTTCCCCATGTCCACCACGATGCCATTCCCCACCACCTGGCCCGCCAGCGATGTGCCGGCTGCGCGTGGAATCAGCCCTACTTGATGGCGTTTGGCGAAGAGGATCAACTCGCGGACATCGCTGTCACTGGCAGGCAATGCCACGGCCAGCGGCATTTCCTGATATTCCGAGGCGTCTGTGGCATAGAGCATCCGCATCAGATCGCCCGTGTGGAGACTACCCACCAGAATATCAGAGAGTTCTGCCAGCTCTTGTGGGGAAACCTGAGCTTTCATAGCCTCGTTGGTGAAATTAGAAATAGCCGCCTTTTTCGGTGATTTCATTGACGCTTTGTCCCTCGGCCACCCAACCGAAGATCACCTGTTCGTTCGCCTTGATTTCCTCGGCACGGACGAGCACCTCAAAGGCGATGTCGCGTGGGACCACGACCACGCCGTCGATGTCGCCGATCACGACGTCGCCGGGCTTGATCACCACATCACCGATTTTAATCGGCACCTGATAGTGGGTGATGAGGCATCGGCCAAGACTGCCGTTCGGAATGCGGTGCTTGTAGAAGACAGGGAAGTCCTTTTCCAAAATCTGATGGGTGTCGCGGATGCCGCCGTCGATGACAGCCCCCTTCACACCGAGGCCTACGGCGGTGGCGGTCATCACGCCGCCCCAGAGCGTGGCCTTTTCATCACCCGAGGCGTCCCACACGACCATTGTATCGGCGGGAAGTTCGGAAATCATCTGGGTCCGGTAAGTCATCTCCCCGGTGATCTTGACGTTGGGCGCGCTCTTCACGGTGAAGGCGAGGCCGGCGACGGTGCGGTCCTCACGCAGCGGCTTGATGTGGCCGGGAAGCGCCTGATCGAGCAGAGCAAACTCGCGGAGCACGTCTGAAATTGCGCCGGCGTAGAGCTGTTCATACCGGCCTAACATTTCCTTCACAGGAATAGGGAACTCCTTGGTGGAAATGTACTCGCGTTCCTCGATGAGCTTTTCGAGTTTCATCATGCCTACTTCACGTTTGTAGGCTTCGATATCGGCATTCAGTTCTTTTGACATGGTTGTGTTGTTGAGTGGGATTCAAGGATGATAGATTTCGACGCGGTCGAGTTCAGAGGGACCGTTCCAAAGGACTTTCAGGAAACGATTCCCCGCAGGGACGGTGCTTTCGTATCCGACGAGAGTGCGTTTTTGTCCTTTCGAAGCACCACCCGGCGTGGCGGGTAATGGGCGCGCTTTGCGCTGGGGCTGAAGAGGCGCGTAGGTAATGCCGTCGCTGGAAACGAGAAAAGAGAAATCATCTTCTTCATTCTGGACGAAACCGACGATTTTGAATTTTTTCATCGCGGCCGGAACCTGATAGACCAGGAAATCCCCGGTTTTCCCGTCTGCGCGAAACATGTATTCGGCGAAGATGGAGTTGAAGTCGTTTTCTAAGACGAGTCCTTCCGATTTGCTATGGCAGAGAGAGAAGTCCTGAAGCTCGTCCACCAAACAAACGGATTTCACTTTCACGGGACCTACGGCTTTTGAAGGTTGTGATTTCCCGGAGGAGTTCAATGCGAGCACCTGATAGAAGTAAGACCCTCCGGATTTCGCAGTTCGATCACTGTAAAGCGGGCGATAGGCAGTATCACTATCAGAAACATTGGATGCGATGGTTTTCCAAGGGCCATCGGCTGCTTGTGCACGCTGGATATCATAACCACTCGCCCCGGCAGCGCCGCGCCAAGTGATGAGGGGAACCTCGCCGATGGGTAATAGCTCAGGGGAATCCGGAACAGGCACAGGCGGAACGGGTAGACCTTGAATCCTGAAAGCCGCCTCGCGCAGTGTGGCCATGAGCTTGGCGCCTTGCTGGGCATCCGCAGTGGGAGCGCTCGGCCAGTGATAGGACCACGCGGCAGGATAAGTCATGATCTGGTGCCAGTAGAATCCACCGTCCTGATGGTGGAAATACATACTCCAAAACAGCGAACCCGCGATACCATCTTCATGCTGCACGCAGTCGAGAAAATCGCGTAATTTCTCTGCTACATTGTCTTTCGTGAACATCTTGTTATCGATGTAGGGACCATACTCACCGATGAAGAGCGGGCGCTGTTTGGCGAGAATGACCATTTCCTTTTGAATGGCGGCGATCCAGCCGTTTTCGGTGCCTGGATAATCCGGATAGAGATGACGGGTGACGAGGTCGATGTTTGGATCGATGGTCATGGGTCTGCCGGGGCGATGCACGGTTTCCGCGACGAGTTGGTGGGGTGCTTGGCTTTTGATATAAGCGGCCATTTCTGAGAGCCATGGGGCTGGAGCGAAGGCCAACTCATTTCCAAACTGCCACGCAAGAACCGCCTTATCATCCCGATACTTGACCCCAGTGATGGTGTTCGTCCGATTCAGCACATAGCGGACAGTGGCTTTGTAATCTTCTTTGACCTGCGGATCGGTGTAGAACTCGTCGCGCGTTTTGCCTCGATGTTCGGCATAGGTGATCATGCCGCCGAGGTAATCACCCGAGCCGGCGGTGAGGGCGAAAATGACACGAATGTTATACTTATTTGCCAGCGCAAACATGCTATCCACCACCTTGAATGCTTCTTCGTTAAATTGCCCGGGGCCAAGGACATAGTGCCAAGGTTTCTGCGTTTCATTCGGTTTACGAATGGGCAGATTCCATGTGCGCAGGACACCCGCATTCATTTGTTTGAGCGTTTTGAAGGCATCCTCTTGCTCCCAAGGGGTGGGAAGATTCATCCGCTCTGGCAGGAAAAGCGTGAAATCGTAGGGCAGCATGATACCAGGCATGTTGGCACCGGCGAAACGGAAGACCTTATCGCCATCGTAGAGTTTGTTTCCCTCGCGGGTGATGAAGTTCGAGAAGCCGGATGGTGAAGCCTTCTCTTCGGCGGACGCAGTAGCCGAGCCACAGATGAAACCGGTGATGCCGACTCCCGCCAATACGTGGAGCAATCGCAAGCCAGTCATTGATTTGATGATGGATTTCATAATGTCGTTTGATTGAATTAGAATAGTGACACGCCAGGACCAGTTCCTGGAATGCTCCAAAGTTTTCCTTGTTCGGCTTCCGTCACGACGAGGCCAAGCTGCCTGGATGGATCAAAGGCACAGTTGGTTGGATTGCGACCGGGGATGGCATATGCGCTGGATTGAGAGCCGTCGGGTGAAAAAATCTTCACTTCCCCGGAGCCATACACCGCGACATAGAGGGAGCCATCCGCCGCGAATGCCATGCCATCTGGGCCGGGGGCTCCTTGAATATCTGCAGCCCACACGCGCGGCTCAAGCCACTCGCCACGCGCCGAGTCCCAACGCCCGCGCCAGAGTCGCTGCTGGTAGGTTTCGGCAACCATCAATTCACTGCCATCCGCTGTGAATCCGAGTCCGTTAGGAAAATACAATCCGCCAGAGATTCTTCTCACAGTGCCATCCTCCCGCAGACAAGCCACATATCCGGTCGGCTCCTGTCGCGAATCGCCCGGGCAGGTGAAAACCAGATTTCCCGCGCGATCAAAGGCGAGATCATTGGGCTTATTAAGCGGTTGTCCGGCCACTTCGCAGGCGAGCGTTTCGATTTCACCCGAGCGCGGATCGAGTCGGCGGATCGCGTTCATTTCCGCGTCGCAGAACCAGATTTTTCCTTCTGTATCGACCGCTGCGCCGTTCGGTGATCCTCCGGTCGGGAAGCGTTGCACTTCGTTCTCACTCCAGCGCACGAGTCCGCCGCCGTGCAACTCGACGCACCACAAGGATCCATCCGGCGCGAAGGCTGGTCCCTCCGGAAAACGCAGTCCTTCCGCGAGTAGGCGGAGTGGGGTGATCGGTTGCGGATGCATGAGTCAAAGAGTGAGTCCGCCATCCACGAAGAGCGAGGAGCCGGTGATGAAGCGCGCGTTTGGCGAAGCGAGAAATGAAACGGCACGGGCGATGTCCTGCGGTTCACCGATCATTCTGGCCGGAGTCTTGGCAATGACACGGGCCTCGTATTCAGGATCGGATAGAACTTCACGATTCATATCGGTGCGGATGGCTCCGGGTGCGATGCTGTTGACGGTGATGCCGAAGGGGCTGAACTCCAGCGCAAGCTCTCGCGTCATCATGAACATCCCGCCCTTGGACATGCTATAGGGCGCACAAAACCCTGTCGGTTTGATTTCATGAACAGATGAAATATTGATTACGCGTCCCCAGCTCCGTTGTTTCATTCCGGGCAATGCGCGTTGGGCACAGAAGAATGCTCCTTTCAAATTGGTGTTGAGAATGCGGTCATATTCCTCCTCTGGAAAATCGAGCACCGGGATGCGCGTCTCAAGGGCGGCGTTGTTGATGAGGATATCCACCGTGCCCAACTCCGCCTCCACCTGCGCGAACATCGCTTCAACTTCAGCCGGTTTCGCGACGTCCGCGCGGACGGTGATGGCGCGGCCGCCGGCAATTTCGATCTGCTCACGCACGGCCTCCGCCTTGTCGGGGCTGGTGTGGTAGTTGAGTGCCACGGCGGCTCCGGCACGCGCGAGTTCGATGGCGATGGATGCGCCGATGCCACGACTGGCGCCGGTGATGAGGGCTGTTTTCTGAATGAGGTCAGTCATTTTAGTTCGGGGGGTGGTCCTGATGGAAGTCATGCGGGAAATAGAACTTCATCGCCACGAAAACCAGCGCGGCGGAGACCAGATAGACCGCGCCCAGCGACGAAAGACCAACGCCCAACCCAAGTCCGGATTTCATCGAGCCGAGCACGAGCGGCGCTGCAGAACCGATGATGAATCCGAATGACAGAATCAGCCCAGTGGCCGACGCGCGGTATGGTGGCGGGATCACATCGAATGCTGCGGCCATGAGATTTGAATCATAGAGACCCCGGAAGAAACCGAAGCCTGCGAGCGCCACATAGGTAAGCATCAGACTGTTGGCAGATCCCATCATCATGATAAATGGTGCGCCTAACAACAACCCAAAGAACTCGATCTCCATTCGCACCTGCCTGCGGCGCGGTGCCATCCGGTCCGAAAGCCAGCCCCCGAACAGCACACCGACATAGGCCAGGAGATGGTGATAGAACATCGACGAGAAACCGGAGTGGGTTAACGATAGGTTGAATTTCTCCCGCAGGAACGTCGGCATCCATGTCAGATAGCCGATGTGAACAAAGATCATTCCACCGAAAGCGACCGCCAGCAGAATCACCGTGGGTTTGCGAAACACCACCGAACAAACCTCCCGCAGCGGCACGCGGGCGACAGGCGATTTATCAGCACGGGGAGCATCTTTAAGCCGCCACGCCACCAGAGCGGCCCAGACGACACCGGCGATCCCAAACGTGTAGAACGAAGCTCGCCAGCCCCATTTTTCACCGATCCACGCAGCGAGAAATCCGCTCACGACCACCCCGGTATAGTTGGCCGTCTGGTGAATCGCCATCGCGCGGGCGCGGCTCTTTTGATGGTATTCTCCGATCAGCGCATTCGCCGCCGGATAGTAAAAAGCCTCGCCAGCGCCCGTCGCGATGCTGCGAAAAACCACCAGCAGAATGAAGCCATGCGCCAGCCCAGTGAACACCGTACCAATGCTGAAAATCGCAAGGCTGGCGACCACGAGCCATTTCCGACTGAGAACATCGCCTGCATATCCCGCGACCGGCACTAGCAAGCCGTAGATGATGGTGAAAATCGTGGCCACCAAGCCGAGCTTCATCGCATCGAGCTTGAGATCGTCACCGATCAGGGAGATGACGGAATTGTAGATCTGGCGATCGCCCTGATTGAGGAAAAACGCGAACCACAACAGCGCGACCATTTCCCACTTACGAAAATTGGAACTCCTTGCGGCGACGTCTGCGGAGCTGTACCGAGGACGGCTCATGAGTTCATTTCGCGTCCGTAGTTCAGCTCGTCGGCCTTCTCGATGAGTAGATTCCGCCAGGTTTTGGTTTGTTTTTCCGTGATCCCGTGCATCAGCCCCGTGAGAGTGAGCGCCCCTTGCACATGGCCGTCTTGATCGAGAAGCGGGACGGAGAGTCCGAAGATGTCCGGTCGGAATCCACCGAGATCCGCCGCCAACCGCTCACGTCTCGCCTCAGCCAACCTTCCACGGACATCGTCAGACGTTTGATATTGCCAACAGATGGCTGGAGCGCTTTTAAGAATACGTGCTACCTCCTCTTCGGTCATCTGACTAAGAAACACCGCACCGGATGAACCCAACGCCAAATGGAAGCCGGCACCCTCTTTTACCGCCAGAGCCATGGATTGATTTGAATTTACCCTCATCAGGGTGACCGCTTCATCGCCTTCTCTTGCTGAAACCTTGCTGGTGAGGCCGGTTTTCTCAGTGAGTTCATTGAGGGTGTCCACGACCTGCTGGCGAAGGAGATCGTGCTGCCGCAGCCCTAGGGCGATGGGCAATAGTCCCAGACCCAATTCACAGCGGCCGTCGGCAGCCAGTCTTAGCCACCTTGCCTTCACGAAAGTTTGTATAATTCGATACGAGGTTGCCGGAGCGATTCCAAGACTGCGGGCAAGCCCTGCACTGGTGATTTCACCGGGACTGGCGGCCACGGCGTGCAGGATGCTGATGGCTTTCCCGAGAACAGGAATCTGATAGGCGGTGTTTGAACTCATAATTGATATGCCTTTGATCAAATCCTAAATCGTTAGAGCGAATCGAGAATTCCCTTGATGTAGCCAGTCGCAAAAAGCAGCCCCTTCGTTTCATAGCCGGGATGCAGATTCTCCTCACCGGCCAGCGTCGGCACGTGGTCAGGTCGCAGCCAGCCTTTGAAGCCGAGTTCGCGACAAAGGCGCAACATCGCCACCAACCCCATCGGCCCCTCGTCGAGCATCGTCTCCTGAAACCTCTCCGGCGTTCCATTCACATCGCGTAAATGCACGAAGGCGACTCGATCCTTCCACTCGCGCAACAGCGCCTCTGCATCCTCACCCATGGTCCGATAGCTACCGAAACAAAATGTCAGTTGGTGCGACGGACTGGCACTCAGAGCCAACGCCCGGCGGACCGCATTCGCATTGATGAACACCCGACCGATCCCCCGCAGTGGTGAGACCGGCGGATCATCCGGGTGCAAGCCCATCACCACGCCCGCCTCCTCGGCCACAGGGATGACGCGCTGGATGAAATACTGATAGTTTTCCCAAATCCGTTCTGCCGGGACCTCACCATACTCGGTGAGCAGCTGCTTCTTCGTTTCTGCTAGATCAAACCCACTCACCAAGGCCCCGCCGCGCTCGACGATAGCCGTGTTCGTCCGGTACCAACCAATCCCCGCCATGAAATTGTAACAAAGCAAACGAATCCCCAGCCGCCCCATGTTTCGCAGCATTTGGCAATATCGCTCGATCGCCTCATCGCGGCCCGGCAATCCGAATTTAATCGCCTGTACGTCGAATGGATCACCCTCCAATCCCGCGATCTCCAATCCTGCATCTCGGAAACGGTTCTGGTGAAATTCCAGAGCCTCCAGATCCCACGGTGGCAGCGTGCCGGTGAGATCCGGGGCCAGCTTCACAATGGCCGACCGCACTCCCATCTGTCGGGCCAACTGCCATTTTAGATCAGGAATTGCAGGCAAGAAAAGTGAAAGCTTCATGGGATTTTGATTTCAATAGAGGAACATTAAATTCAATAGGGAAGTTTTATCAAACGAAAATTTCCGCAAATACCAGGGCTACCTCGTTTTGAAATGTTGAGTTTCAGAAGGGTTTCGAGGGTTTTCTCGCAAAGCGCGGCGCGGATGCGTTTGCCGCGCATGGTGTCTTTGATGGTTTGATCGTGCCGGAAGAGGTTGAGGGTGAGTTTGCGCAGCAGGGCGAGATTCTCGGCGGCGTGGCCTTTGCGCACGCGGCAGTGGTCTTCGTCGAAGGTCATGTCCAGGACCCAGTGGCAGCGGTTCTCGATGCCCCAGTGGCGACGGATCAGGCCACCTAGCAGTTCGGCTTGCGGAGCGTGGCTGGTGAGGTAGTAGCGCTTTTCAATGCGGGTTTCGCCCTTGAGCTGGCGGGTGCTGGTGATTTCCACAAGGCTGCGCAGGCCTAACCAATGCTTGCGTTCGGACGGTTCGAACCAGTCGAGGTAGTC
>Ga0123337_10003062_pt1 | contig 18252 bp, 10 predicted proteins | sample frozenSSSSmetaG_FD_89792 | JGI IMG/M metagenome (GOLD analysis project Ga0123337, IMG submission 89792) | Glacier valley bacterial and archeal communities from Borup Fiord, Nunavut, Canada, to study Microbial Dark Matter (Phase II) -... | ecosystem: Environmental > Aquatic > Freshwater > Ice >... | reverse complement strand
TTTCAAAAGAAACAAAATACTATTATTGAATTTATAATACTTCCGATTTGAGTATGAGCCTGGACCTTACCCAAAAGCTTTTTATAATTCCCTGGTAAATCGAATTATTAAGTTTACAAAGACGCAATGACGAAGAAAACTGACTTTCATCCTGACGAAATCAGCAAACAATTTGTTAGGTTTGATAGATCAATTCATCGAATCAATTATATTAATCACAATTCATGTTTCTATCCTATTTGTTTTATGGAATAGTTAACTTTTTTCATAGAAGAAGAACAAATAGAATATACCTCTCATTTGGTGAAAATTGCTTAACAGATAATATTTTAAGCAGGTACGGACTGAAGTCCTTTACAACACCTTTTTCACATTGCAGATCAAATATTGAGTATATTTTGGAACTGGAGAGAAACAATTATAAAAATTTTATAAGTGGTGAATTTCTAAAATATGGCGACTTAAACGGAAAGCCTGTCCCCCGAATTGAAACTGATTTGATCCTTGAAAATAATTACCACCATTTACATAAACATGGTATTGAATTTCCAAGTCAGGATGTTATTAAAAATAAGAAGTACTGGCAAAAAATTGTGGGCCGTGCAAATAAATTAAAACTGTTTTTAGGGAAAGGACATTACATTCTTCTATATCACCACAGAATTTGTGAGGATAATGATCTTGAGCTGCTCCTGATACATCTTTCTGAATTGAAGAAGTATTATTCAACTGAACAATATGAATGTCAGGTTGTTTTATTCAAACAAATTATCATCCCTAAAGAGTCGAAGAAAAATCTCCTTTACCAAAAATATAAGGATATTCATATTTTTGATTTTCAAACCCATTATTCCTGGACCGGACGTGATCAAAGGAAATATTGGGCATTTATAGATGATTCCCTGATTAGCAAAATGCTGGAAATAATCAAGACCATATAATGTAATTCTGTTCTTAAATTTCAATGGCTCCAAAATTTTGCCAAAATCTTTTGCTATTTTGATTTTTTCATCTTTGATCCATAAATAGCAGCAATTTTCCTGCATATTCAAACGGGTTCGTAGCGGCAGCTTTGCCGCTATGCAAAATAGGATCTTAATTTAATTTTTCTGCGGCATAAATAGCAGAGAGCACGGCTAACGGGACCGATAAGACACAGAACCTGCTTTTCAAAATAAAATAATTACTCCTTCTAAATCAATTTATCTGATTCACTTGTTTATTGCAAATATTAGAATTTCCAGGGGCAAAATTCTTTGAAGGCTTAAGCCTTTATTTATTTTCCGACTCATATACCTGTTCTTTTTACGTACTTTAAATAGATAATCTAGCGAATACTTCTTTACGGAAGATATTTGTATTATTTTAGCTTGATTAGCCTGATCATAACATTAGGCACAATATTTCGTTATCTTAAACATAGATTTTTAACTTATTTGATTAACATGAAGTTCAACAAAATAGTATATATTCTCGCGATACTGGCATTACCTCTCGTTTCCTTTGCCCAAAATACTGAGGATGAATCTCCAATCGCAAACTGGCAAAACCTAGACTTAAAAAATGATGGTGTTTTTGGTATCAGTACCGAGAAGGCCTATGCGGAAATTCTGAAAGGTAAAAGATCATCTCCAATTATTGTGGCAGTTATAGATGGTGGAATTGATACTGAACATGAAGACTTGCAAAAGGTTTTGTGGACTAACCAGAAAGAAATTCCTGGCAATGGTATTGACGATGATAAAAATGGCTATATCGATGATATACATGGCTGGAATTTTATAGGATCGCCTAAAGCTAATATCCATTATGATAATATGGAAGTTATCCGCCTTATCAATAAGCTACAACCAAAGTATGCATCTGCTTTAAATTCTACCCCTTTTACTGAGGAAGAAAGAAAGGAATTCCAAACCTATAAGAAATTGGTGACTGATTACATGGCAAAACTTCAATCTGCACAAATCGGACTTCAGAATACAACCATGATTAAAAAGTATTTGGATGAAATTCTGGTCAAAATGGGTAAGGAGAATCCTACTGCAGATGATTTTGGTGATTATAAGTCTGCAAATGATGTAGAATCGCAAGTGGTTAAGTTCATTAAACCTGAATTGAAGAAACGTGATTTCAAAAAATTCTATGATGAGCTTAAAGATGGTATTAAGTATTATGATACCCAGGTCAAATACCACCTGAATGTTGATTATGACCCAAGAAAAGATTCAGTTGGCGATGATTATGCCAATAGCAATGAGCCTTATTATGGAAATAATAATGTCACAGGTCCCGATGCTGAACATGGCACTCATGTTGCCGGTATAGTCGGGGCGATACGTAATAATGATTTGGGTATTAAGGGAGTTGCTGATAATGTAAAAATCATGGCTATCCGTACAGTTCCTGATGGTGATGAGCGTGATAAGGATGTTGCTAATTCTATCCGCTATGCGGTAGATAATGGAGCAAAGATTCTTAATATGAGCTTTGGAAAGGCATATGCCTGGGATAAAAAAGTTGTTGATGAGGCTGTTAAGTATGCAAGTTCTAAGGGTGTTTTACTTGTACATGCAGCCGGAAATGATGGCAAGAATACCGAAAAGGAAGATAATTTCCCTACTCGTTTGTACACGGATAGTACAGGTGTAATAATGGGAACTGCTCAGGGTTGGATTGAAGTTGGGGCATCAGGTTGGAAAAATGATGATGAACTGGTTGCCTCTTTTTCTAATTATGGAGGTAAGACAGTAGATGTATTTGCTCCAGGTGTTAAGATCAATTCTACAATGCCTGGTTCAACTTATAAAGAGAATGACGGTACCAGTATGGCTGCACCGGTTGTGTCTGGTCTTGCCGCGATGATCTGGTCACACTACCCCCACTTTACTGCAGTACAGGTAAAAGATATTATAATGAATTCTGTTGTAAAGGTAGACCAGAAAGTCAAAATCAAAGAAGAGGGTGATAGCAAAAAGGTATTGCTCAGTGATATTTCTGTTTCCGGTGGAATTGTAAATGCTTATAATGCTTTGTTACTGGCTGAGAAAACTAACTCTACTGCAAGGGTAAAGTCAAAGTAGATTTGCAAAATATATAAGAGCCATAATAAAAAATGCACCATGAAAATGGTGCATTTTTTTTATGAACTGTTTTAATTTTTTTAGAATGAAAGCCCGGTTTTAAGTGTCAGGTAGCGTCCTTCCTTTGAGAAGCCATACCCGCTTGATACCAAAAATTTGTTATAGAGGTTAAGCCAAACTCCCGGGCCGTATCCTTTATGCCAGGTACTGCTGTCAGGAAAATCTGAATACACCCTGCCCGAGTCGAAAAACCCAAATAATCCCATATCGCCTGTAAAAACATAGTTTCTGAAATTGGCGACTTTAAATCGTGCCTCAGTGTTTTGGTAAATATATGACCTCCCTGAGAATCGATTGTTTCGGAAGCCTCTTAAATTTGTATTCCCACCAAGTGAATTGGCCTGAAAGAATTTATATTCTCCAATATTTGCGGCTGCTCCGATTCTGATTGCTACTGTTACCGGGAATTCAAAATTCGGGGTTGCATATAATGACAGATCGGAATTTAGTTGCATGTAACGGTGTTTAGTATTTTCAAATTCATTGAAAAAATTAATTTCGTTCTTCCAGCGAACACCGGAAGTTGGAAACAATTTATTATTTACAAAATCGATGTTAGCAAAGCTGCGTATTGTTCCATAGCGGGAGGGCTCTGCAATATCATCTCTGTCAGGGAATAAATGAGTACTGACATAGCGCTCGGCAGGCTTTTCAACCCTGAAGAATTCGAATCCCGGACCAATTCCAACTTTGAATGCCTCGGTAAACCGGTATTGAAGAAATGCTGCAATACTCAGGTTCTTGGTTCGAACCCTGTAGTAAGCAATATTATCATCAATATTGAGTGTTGAATTACCCTCTCCATAGTAATTGAAGGTGTATTTTGGGGCATTGAGATGTGCCTTGAATACTAAATCCATATTCCTTGTAAATAATGAGTAAAAGTTTGCGTCATAGCGTACAGAAAATGCTCTTGTCTTAGGTGCGTAATTTCCCGTTAGGCTTTGGTCAAAACTATAAGGGAATTTTCTGAACCCATAATGTTTCATTCCGTATCCACCTCCGAAGAAAAATCCATCCTCAGCATTGTAATCCAATGATGGCTTTTTCCCGTTTTTATCATAGTAAAATGTGTTTTCACTATAGTCATTAATATAAGGGTGGTCGGAAAGTCGCAATGCGGTGTGAGGTCCTGCATTAATGATATTGTTCTCAGTCTTTACATCATAGTAAAATGACCTTCCACTACTTGAATTGTCAGTGAATGAGTCATTTTTTTCCCCTCCAATCACTCGAATCTTAATACCCCCTGTTGCAGTTGAACCAATTATCAGTATGCTGTCACGTCCGTCTAAAGCAAATAGGTTTAGTTCACTGGTTTCAGAATTTTCGAACGTTCTGAAATATAAGGGGCGGCTCACATGATCATTTGAATCAATCTTATGAATGGTCAGCCTGGTTGTTTTTTCAAACCTTTCGATCTTGAAGAACTCTTTTTTATCGGAGCCGATCACAGTTACCTCCTTTGCCAGTACTTTATAATATTCGCTCGCCACTGAAAGCAATTGACCGCGCCGGGATTTAAGTTTAGCTATAATTTCTGCACCTGCTTCTTTAAATACTTCTGCAGGCATTCTCTTTACAGCGGTTTCAATTATTTCATCGCTTAGGTCTGACTGTAACTGAATAGTAATCCTTTTCCAGTCGTCCAGTGATAATTCATTCAGCAGATTTCTATCGAGATTTCTAGAAGCAATGGAAAGCTCCGCCGGGTCACCTATTTTGTTTTTAAATGATTGAATATCAGGTAATACCTTTGTGATCAAGCTGGGAATCAGTCCGTCAAATTTGGTGAATGCCTGATCACGGTCTCTCGGAATTGGGCGGTAAAGGACACCGTTTTCTTTTTCGAATTCACCCCATCTCCACTGATCTTCATGCCTGTCCCAATCTCCGATCAGAATATCAAATAGCCTTGATTTCAGGAACATGATCTGATCGACTTCATTATCATTGTCTTTCCTGAGTTTTTCATACATTTTTGGAGTGCCGACGGCATTTTTTGCATTTCCAAATGAATTGAAATCTGAAAGGTCCTCATCCGGCCTTACTTCAATAATACCCAGTTTGCCCCCAACCTGCTGTATGTACGGACCAAGTAAAGTGGAGTATGGCATATAAACCAGCTCGGGGTTAGTATGATATATTCCAATAGCCTTTGCCATATCCGGTATCATTAAAGCGCCATATGGATGGGCTGATGAGATCTGATCCTGTATCAGATCCTCGGCGAATGTTTTTAGAAATCCTTCCGGCAACAAGGCTGCCGGATTTTTAGCTACGGTACGAAACTGATACAGGTTTTTGTCTTTCCCCTGTAATTGAAGGCTGGTCGTTTGTTTGCCGCCCCCAAGCTTGACAGGCGTTAATCCACCTCCGAATGTATTCATATCCAGATATTTCACATTAATGGGAATTGACCAGGTATCCCTGTAATGTTCTCCAAAAAGAAATCGTTTAAACTTTCCGGCTTCAAAGGTGTCACCAGCAACAACTAATTTGCTGCTATCGGCATAGCTGATTATTTTTTCCTCTGCAGTTTTATCTCCTGCTTTTGCCGGTATCGCATAGAGTGGTGTCCTGTACACTATTTTACCGGCAGATCCATCCCCAACAGGTTCCCAGAATTCCAGCCAGGCCTGGCCATTATTATAGTAATTTAACCTGGCAAATCCCTTCATTCCGCCGCCCCCATATGAAAATAATGCTTCATTCCCCTTTATCAGAGAAGTTGATTTTGCGCCTGCTCCGCTTATAATATGATTAATATCCTTGTACTTATTAAACTGCAAGGCATGCTCATGTCCGCTGGCGATCACAATATTTTGTTGATCTTCCAGTATGGATAAAAGCCCTCGTTTCAACTGCTGATAATCTTTGTTTGACAGGTCTTGCCTCGATACACCGTACTGCCGCATCAGGGGATAAATAGCGCCAATAACAGGAAGAGGAATATAATAATTATCTCTCAATAGGGTCAAAGGAAACAGATAATCCTTCAGGGTGTAATAGCCTCCGTGGCGGCCATTACTGAACAGCGGATGATGCTGTGCCAGAATGATATGCTTTCCCTTATTGCGCAGGATTATATCCTGGATCTGCTGAATAACTTCAAGCCGGCTTGAAGTGGTGCAGCCGTTATCAGGTGCTAATGATTTATCGTGTTTGGTCAGCCACCATTCAGAGTCGATCGCAATTACAACCAGGTCATTATTCAACTGGATTTCAACAGGCCCTCCGCAGCCATTGCTGGGCATCAATACATCACCTGAATTCAGATATTGTTCTATGTATTCCTCTTGTCGGTTTATTGCCGCAAGACCGCCAACCCGGCTTTCATTCCAGTCATGATTTCCGGGTACAAATATTTTGCGGCCTCTGAAATCTTTTACTACGTTCATTTGCTCATTGATTCTGCGTTCTTTTTCCTGGCGATCAGGAGCATCAGCTTCAGGCATACCGGTCTCATAAATATTATCCCCTAAAAAGATTACCACATCTTCCGGGTGAGAATTATTCACTATTCCCGTATCACTTACAAAATGGACCCTTGTAGTATCCTTGTGAAATATCTGGGTTTGTAAAAGCTTTAATACCGGTTCCTGTCTGTCCTTTTCAGGAATACCGCCATCTCCGATCAGGAATACAGAATATTTAAGCTTTAAAGTGTCAGGGCTGTTTGCCGTTTCCCAACCCCGTTGTGTTTTATCGTAAAAGGGTTTTAAACTTGTACATGCAGTCTGAAGAATTGTGCTGATTAGTAAAAGGATAGCAATTAGATATTTAGTTCTCATGTTTAAGCTCGATGATATTTCCAATTCCTGATTTATTTCCTTCATTGGAAATATAAAGCTTACCGTTGGGTGAAAAAGCAATTCCTTCAGGTTGCTTGTACTCAGGGCCGGACAGCTGAATAAGTTTTTTAAGGATGCCCTCTGGAGTCAAAACAATTATAAGTCCGTTAATTGCCGAAAGAATAAATGTTTCTCCTGTTGTTTCATTGATTGTTAGTGCAGATGTACGAAAAACCTTGTTCATGTTGTGATTGCCCAGTGCTTTTAGGAATTTCTTCGAGCTTTCCTCCAATGCATCCCCTTGAAATTGTGCTTCTATTTCGGGTAAGTGAATTGTATACACGGGTGCGGTTTGCAGGGTCATCGTCTTGAGGTCAAAAGCGTAGATTTCTTTGGTTTTTTTATCCATATCCAGTCCGGCTTCCTTTGGAGCAATAAGTAATCGATGTTTTTTAGCATCATAGGTTAGTCCTTCGATATCATTTTCTTTTGAAAAAGGCGTCTTAAATGATCTGATAACTGGTTTTGCAGATTCGAAATCCTTGATCTCATGAATAAGTCCTTTGCTTGTAATCGTATACAAATCTTTACCGGCCTTAACCAGATCTTCATAATCATCCTTTTCGGCAAAATTTTGTTTCTTTATGATGCTTTTCTGGTTAATATTGTAATAATAAATTATCCCTTCTTCATCTTCTATAGCTGCTACTATAGAATCGTTTAGAAATGTTATCCCCGAAATTTCATTAAGCTCTTCCGGCAGTTCATGAACTGTGTTTTCTAATGGAGTTATTACTTTTTTATTATTTTGACTATTGGCATTATTATCTTTAATAGGGTTATTGCAAGAAATAAGGGTTATTGCCAGTAAAAGGGTAAATAGTTTGTACATTTCAAAAGTTTTTAAATAGTGAATATTTGCTATAATCATACCAAAATGAGCAAAAAATAAAATTATTACACAAGATGGCATAGTTTTTTCTGTTTAAATATGGTTTGATCCATTTTTTTTAAAACCTGGATAAACTTTACGCATTTAAAACAAAATCAATATAAACCCTTACCGGATGTATTACCCTAACCATTAAAAGTAACGCATGAAGAATAATACAATTGTTAAAGACGCAGAGGAGTACGTTTTCAACCTTTTCAAGGATAAACTTCCAAATGATTTTGTTTATCATAATTTTAATCATACAGAAACGACTGTAAAGGCTTGTAAAAAGCTTTCAAAGTCGTATAATATGACAAGTCGTGAATATGAAGTACTCATGCTGGCAGCATGGTTTCATGATACGGGATATATAAATACCTATCAGGGGCATGAAGAGGAAAGTGTCAAATTAATGAAGTCCTATCTTCAGGGGAACTATCCGGAGGATAGTATTAGTGAGATAGAGGCGCTGATCTTATCTACCAAATTTGAGACTGTTCCTGATGGCTCTATGCAGGAAATACTTCACGATGCTGATTATATTAGTTTGGGCAGTAAGAATTTTACCACTCGTGCCGAACTGTTGCAGATCGAATGGGAGCGTATCCTGGACAAAACTTATACAGAAGAGGAATGGTCGCAGACCCAGCTGAAATTTCTGATAAATACAAATTTTAAAACAGAGGAGGCTGTAATAAAATATAATGAGCAGAGATTAGAGAATATTATAAAGCAACGCAAGAAAATAGAAGAAAATAAATCAAAAGGAATAAAAGAGGCAGAAAAAACCCTTGGAAAGCCTGAAAAAGAAGGGCGCGGGATTGAAACCCTTTACCGCTCTGTCTATGATTATCATATCAATCTGACTTCAATTGCTGACAATAAGGCGAATATGATGATCAGTATAAATACAATCATTATTTCGATCGTAATCACACTTTTTGGTACAGGATTTACCTTTTCATCACAGAATGAATTCAACAGTTTAAGATTTGTTTTTCCAATGGCATTCCTGCTGATTACCAGTTTGCTGACTGTGGTCTTTGCCATCTTATCAGCCCGGCCAAATGTAACCAACAAGGAAAAATTCGAGCTGAACAAAAAAGACAGCAGTATCCTGTTCTTTGGAAATTTTGCTCAGCTACAGTTGAAGGAATTCGTTGACCGTATAGAAGAGCTGAAGAAACAAAAGCAGGAATTATATAACAGCATGTCTGTGGATATATACTATCTGGGTAGTGTTTTGGTGAAGAAATACAGATATCTGAGCTGGTCTTATAATATATTTATGTTTGGAATGGTGATCTGTGCGATAGGGTTTGTAGTTATAATGATGTTTTCTTATTAGACATTAATGCTGGTGAAAGTTTGACATCCAGCATAAAGGTCATTTCATCAAGAGTGATATAGCGATATCCCACTTCGCCCATAAATTCATAAACTTCCATACCTGTGCGAAGTTTTTCCCAATGGAACCAGTGCTCAAGGTTTTGCCTGTCCTTTATTTTGGACAGGTATTTATCTGTTAAAAGAATATAGTTATAGTCTTCAATGGTATTCTTAAGCAGTTTGTGAGCAATAATAACATCCGCACCCAGCAATTTGATACGGCCTTTAATATTGGCAGTACTGATATGTCCATGATGAATGATTATTTTCAGGCCCAACTGGCTGTTTGCCAGATATCTATTATAATTTTCCGGATCAGTTTGTTCAACTGAACTTATAAAATCGGAAAATGTCTGATAAATAATCTTGCACTGCTCTGCAACTTTGCCAACAGATGGCAATCGCCCCGATTTATAAAAAAATATGGCATCCCCTTCTATTTCACCGATCTTCATTTTCAAAATATTGGCATCAATAAGTTTTCGGAGGAGTGCGGGAATGAAATTTTTAGTAAAATTTATATCAGCAGTTGCAATGAATTTTGTAAAACCTGTAATATCGGGTACACAAAAAAATGCAGGTTCAAGTCCGTTTTTATCTTCCATATCAGGTTTTTCTCACATTATCAGTACAATTTATATACCAATAGTATTTTTTTGTGATCAAACAAATGTAGGAAGTACCTGGCATTATACAAAAAGCCCGATTATAAAAATGCTTGTGCTTAAGCTCATTTTCCCGATGCCATTGGAATATATTTTAACAGTCAAATGCATTTTCATTGTTGTTAAAAAAGCAGATCATGTTTATCCATATTAGCTGCTTAGAATATTTTACTAAACCACACTTAACCAACGATCATTTATAGTTTGCACATCATTCTCCATAGAGAGTTTATTTTCAATTTCATAAATGGCCTGGACAGTCTTGAAAAAGGAATCAGGTGTAACCGATATCGTATCAATACCTTCTTCAACCAGAAATTTTGCAAAATCAGGAAAGTCAGAAGGCCCTTGTCCACAGATTCCCACTTTGACACCCATTCTTTTTGCTGTCTGAATTAATGAACTGATCATAGATTTTACTGCCTCATTTCTTTCATCATATAAATGAGCTACCAGGGAAGAATCTCTGTCAAGACCGAGTACCAGTTGCGTGAGATCATTAGATCCAATAGAAAAGCCATCGATATTGGCTGCAAATTGTTCTGCAAGGATAATGTTTGAAGGGAGTTCCGCCATCAGATAGACCTCAAGACCATTTTCCCCTCTTTTTAATCCATATTCTTCCATCACTTCGTATACCCTGCTTAATTCTTTCGGTGTTCTGCAGAATGGGATCATTACAATAATGTTATCCAGGCCCATCACATCCCTGACTTTTTTGATTGCCTTACATTCCAATCCGAAGGCCTCTTTATATTCTGCTGAATAATACCTGGAGGCACCCCGCCACCCGATCATCGGATTTTCTTCATGCGGTTCAAAATACTTTCCCCCCAGAAGGTTCATGTATTCATTAGTTTTAAAATCTGAGAATCGTACAATAACCTTGTTAGGATAAAATGCTGCACCAATCCTCGCAATACCATAGGATAGTTTATCAACAAAAAATGCTTCTTCATTCTTAAACCCACGTATCATTGAGTTTATTTTGCTGCTCAGCTCAGGATCATTCAATTGCTTATGCCTCAAAAGAGCCATTGGATGCACATTAATATAATTATTGATAATGAACTCTTCTCTTGCAAGCCCAACCCCCTTGTTCGGGAAATGTGAATAATGGAAGGCAGTATCCGGCGAAGCAACGTTGAGCATGATCGGAGTTAATGTTTCGGGGAGTTCTGACAAATCGAATTCTTGTTTTTCAAAAGGGATCAATCCTTCGTAAACGATTCCTGCATCTCCTTCGGCACATGAAGCCGTAACAAACTGTCCGTTCTGCAGAATAGAGGTTGCATTGCCACAGCCCACTATTGCAGGTACACCCATTTCCCGGGCTACAATTGCTGCATGGCATGTACGACCTCCTTTATTTGTAATTATTGCAGCAGAATGTTTCATAATGGGCTCCCAGTCAGGATCGGTCATATCAGTAACCAGTATATCTCCTTTACGGAAATCAGCCAGGTGAATTTCCCCTGCCTTCAGATCATTGAGGATGTGAATTTTTCCACTTGCAATTTTATCACCAACAGCTATTCCTTTCAGAATTACCTTTTCTTCGCGGTATTTGTCTGAAATGCTGTATTCAGTGATCATTCCTGTTTTCTTTCGGGAGTGCACAGTTTCAGGCCTGGCCTGAACGATAAACAACTCTCCGCTGATACCATCAACAGCCCATTCAATATCCATTGGGCACCATCCGCCTTTTTTTGCTGAGTAATGATCTTCAATTAAAAGTATCCATTTCGAGAGTTGAAGAGCCATTTCGTCGCTTATGCAGAAGAGTTCCTGTGCTTCTGCTTCTACGGCAATGGTTTTAACACGTTCCTCTTTCGTTTTTCCATAAACCATTTTTCTATTCTTATTGCCCAACTTCTTATCAATCAGAGCCTTAAATCCGTTTTTCAACGATGGTTTGAATACGATGAATTCATCCGGAGAGACTGCTCCCTGAACAATTAGTTCTCCAAGTCCGTAGGAGGCATTGATGATAATGGCTTCCCTGAACCCGCTTTCGGTATCCAGAGAAAATGCAACACCTGAAGCTGCCAGATCTGAACGCACCATCTTCTGGATACAAACCGACAAGCCGATCTGAAAATGATCGAAGTTCAGATTTTCGCGGTAACTTAATGCCCGGTCTGTGAATAAGGAAGCAAAGCAATTTCGAATTGCAACAAGTAATGCCGCCTGGCCACAAATATTGAGATATGTTTCCTGCTGACCGGCAAATGAAGCATCAGGCAGGTCTTCTGCAGTTGCAGAAGAACGTACGGCCACATCCACATTGAATTGCCCGTGATGATCAGAAAGTTCCTGATAAGCCTGAGCAATCTGTTGGGATAGTTCAGCAGGGAAAGAGCCATTTTCAATCAAAGATCTGATTTTCTTTCCTGTCAGTCCGAGCGATTCGATGTCATCTTCTTTCATTTCAGCAATGAGCTCAGGAATGATCTGATCGAGTTTATTGTAGCTGATAAAGTCGCGGTAAGCCTTAACAGTAACAATAAAGCCGCCTGGTATCGCAATACCCAATTGTGACAGATTTTGGATCATCTCACCTAATGAGGCATTTTTGCCACCGACAATTTCCAGGTCCTGCATTCCTACCGCATTTAATTTGAGGATCAGACTTAATGATTTCATGTGATTATTGAATTATGTCAGCAAATCTATACTGAATCTTCCATCATACTTAGTGTATAATTAGCAATTATTGATACTATCTTAACCAAAAATTAGTAAAATTGAGATTTATTATGTTATTTTAGTATTAATGGATCCACATCTGCTCGCCATACCTTTAAGTAGTCAGGAATCATTCAGTGTTAAACTGGAGATCGGATGGAATTTCTATAAGCAATGGCATTATCACAGAGAGATCGAGATAATTTATATCATTAAGGGCTCGGGAACACGCTTCATTGGGGATCGGATCGATAATTTTAAGGAAGACGAATTGCTGCTGATTGGCTCCAATTTGCCACATATGCTGCGGACTCAGGGCGACCTCAGTAAAGAAAATCCTGATACAGAGGCTATTGTGGTTCATTTCTTGCCTGATATTCTGAGTTCTTTCCTGAATCTGCCTGAAAATGCAGCGATTGCTGATTTACTGCGGCAGGCAGGTCACGGTTTAGAGATCACTGGTGAAACTCTGCTATCTGCAAAGCGTATTCTGCATTCTATAAGGTATGCGCGGAATACCGAGAAGGTGATTTTATTAATTCAGCTTTTGCATCTGATTGCTTCTTCGAGGGAGAAGGAGGCATTATCACAATTCATGTTTAAGAATACCTTCAATAAATCGGATGATGACCGTTTGAACAGGATTTATAATTATACGATGAATAATTTTCTGAGGCAGATCACATTGCAGGAAATTGCAGATATCGTACATATGAGTCCGAATTCTTTCTGCCGTTATTTCAAGTCAAGAACCAAAAAGCGGTACTCCTCTTTTCTGCTTGAGATCCGGGTAAGCCATGCCTGTAAATTGCTTTCCGAATCGACCTATAGTATGGCCGTTATTGCCTATGAAAGTGGTTTTATGAATGTCTCCAATTTTAACAGGCATTTTAAGCTGATTACTGATAAAACACCTTTTCAATACCGTGCACAGGTTCGGGCAATGAAAATGTCAGGCAGGTAGAAACTTTCTGGATTTAACCACCTAGCTAAGCTTCAGAAAAAAGACATACAATAAGATCAAAAATCAATTTGATATCAATTTTCAGGATCAAACTTGTAAATTCAGGTCACAATAAGGTATCGCAGCTGTTCTTTAAATTAGAATTCTGTTCTTACCAATTAAATATAGCTGGAATACATGAAAAACAATCGCAGAGATTTTCTAAAAATGGCGGGGATCGCCGGAATTGGTTTAACTGGGGTGGGTAATTTGCCTGCAATTGCTGCAGATGCTCAATCTGTTGGAGAAATAGCTCAGGCGGCTGATCTTCAGGCCTATAATCGCTTCCCGCGGATGATGCAGGATTATTTTTTAGATCGCGTTGGCGAATCTCTCGCGAATTCACGTAAACGCCGGGCTTCCCTGAAAACTAAACAGGATGCCGAAGCTTATGTAAAGGATGTGCGTGCTAAGATTGCCCAATGTTTTGGTCCATGGCCCGAGAAGACTCCTTTGAATGCGCGCATAACGGGAACCATTGAGCGCGACACCTATAAAATTGAGAAAGTAATTTTCGACAGCCGCCCCGGTTTCCCGGTCACGGCTAATTTATACCTTCCGAAAGGTAAAAACCGCCGCTTACCTGCAGTTATCGGTACCTGCGGACATGGTGATCCGGCGAAAGCCACTCCTATCTACCAATCATTTGCCCAGGGACTTGCCCGGCAGGGATATATTGTGTTGATCTTTGACCCTATCGGACAGGGAGAAAGGGTGCAAATGCTCAGTAAAGATTTGAAACCACTCCATGGAATTGGTGTACCCGAACATAATTATACCGGTAAGCAAATGTTGCTGAATGGGGAACATTTAAGTTCATGGTTTACCTGGGATTGCATTCGTTGTGTGGATTATCTGCTAAGCAGACCTGAGGTTGATCCCAAACATATTGGCGTGACCGGAAATTCGGGTGGTGGAACTCAGGCTACCTGGTTTTGCGGGGTAGAATCCCGACTGACTATGGCAGCTCCAAGTTGTTTTGTTGTAGGGTTTGAAACCAATCTGAAGAATGAGCTTCCTGCCGATATCGAACAATGTCCTCCTGGAGCCATCAGCCTCGGACTCGACCATCTTGATTTTATAGCTGCCATGGCTCCTAAGCCGGTTATATTAATGGGTCAGGAAAAGGATTTTTTTGATGTACGGGGGACAGATCATGCGGTTAAAGAGCTTAAAAAAATCTACAAATTGCTCGGTGCAGAGCAGAATATTCAGTTTTTTGCCGGACCAGAATACCACGGTTTTTCGAAGCATAACCGTGAGGCCATGTATTCCTGGTTCAACAAAGTAACTAAGATTTCAGATGCAAAATCAGAACCTGAACTGAGTCTTGAAGAAATTGACTTGTTATCCTGTACACCTAACGGACAGGTTGGAGAATTTAATCCCCGTACGCTGACAAATTATACAAGGGAGTATTCTCAAAACTTTAAATCCCAGAGGGGATCACCAGCAGGGGAGGATCTGAAAATGAAGATCAGAGCTGTCCTTAAACTCCCAAAGCTTTCCGGCATTCCCGAATACCGTATTTTACGGCCAATAGCAGGAAGACAGTTTCCTAAAAAATTCTCGGCATGTTATGCTGTTGAGACAGAAGCCGGGATCACAATTCCTGTTTACCGCTTGTCGGATACTGAATTATATTCACGACCACCGGCAGGTGTAAAGCGGGCGATATTATATGTATCCCATTTATCTGCGGATGAGGAATTGAGGAAAGAAGTATTGATCAAAGAACTTGTCAGTGCTGAACCAGGATCGGCAGTGTATGCATGTGATGTCAGAGGAGTAGGAGAGTCGAAGCCCAATACCTGTGCAGATGATTTCTTCGGTGCCTACGGAAATGATTATTTCTATTCGGCACACAGTATCATGCTGAACTCTACCTATACCGGGCAAAAAACATACGATCTTTTGCGAATTATTGACTGGCTGAGATCATGTGGACATGAAGAGATTCATGTAGTTGGAAAAGGCTGGGGAACAATTCCGGCCACCTTTGCGGCAGTGCTTTCAGATAAGGTTACACAAGTGACGCTTAAACAAGCCTTGACAAGCTATGCAGATATTGCTGAAAATGCTGAATTCAACTGGCCTTTATCAACCCTGGTGCCTGGAATATTAAAGCATTTTGATCTTCCGGATTGTTACCGGGGACTTGCAACAAAAAAACTTGTGCAAATTGCTGTGGTAGGTGCGGAAGGATTGTAAGGGAGGGATCTTATATGAGTTTTAAAACCTGTAAAATTTAAACGTAAATGCTAAAATGTGAGTAATAAACCTATTTAATTTATCTAAAATGCAAAAGTGTCATATTCAGAAGAAAGGCTTGAGAAAAGTATACCACCTTCCCGGAAGTGAATTCCAAATCCTGATCTGGAGTTTTTTTATCCTTTTTTTTCTTCTCCCAAATTTTTCAATAGCCCAGAACAGGGTTAAGGTTGGGAAATTTATTATTGAACCACCCACACTTGAAAACCTGGGATTTGAATGGTATATCGAAGGTGATGTTAACCGTAATGCGACTGTAAAGGTTGAGTATCGGATCGCAGCAACTTCTAAGGAATGGGAAAAGGGAATGCCTCTCCTTAGAATTGGGGGCGAACATATTTCAAGAGCGGGAATCGATTACACCACCCCTCATATGTTCGCAGGAAGTATTTTGGATCTTAAGTCCAATACCAGTTATGAGGCCCGCTTTACTTTAGAAGATCCTGATGGTCTTGAAGGTGAAGCCGTTAAAGTAGTTAAGGTTTCGACTCGTGCTGAGCCTAAGGCTGCGAGCGGAGGAAGGGTAAGGCATGTATATTCCCAATATTATACAGGCGAGAAATTGGAGCCGAATTACCCGGGTTTAGTATCTGCCTATAACGGTTCAAAAGATACAAAGGGTGATTGGTATGTGGTAAGTGAAGATAAAGTTCAACCAGGAGATATTATTAAAATACATGGCGGACTCTATCAGGGAGTTCTTCTTAATTATCCTGACTGGAATAATATTCCCTTCGATGGGACTTATTTTTTCACTGCAAAAGGGACTGCGGAGCGCCCAATTGTAATCGAGGCAGCAGGGGATGGTGAGGTTATATTTGATGGAGCGGGAGCCGCCAACCTGTTTAATGTAATGGCAACCGAGCATCATATTTTTCAGGGTCTTACTTTCAGGAATGTAGGCAGAGTTTTTGACGCAGGCCGTAAACATTTGGCGGGTGCCAGTGACCTGACCATTAGGAATTGTCGTTTCGAGGATGTTGGTGAGGGCATCCGGACAGAATATGCAGGTTCAAAGAACTTTCTTATTCAGGACAATGTCATGATTGGTCGCGATGATCGCTACAGAATGTACGGTTGGGCCGCCCACCGGGAAGGTTTGATTCCTTATGGAACGCATTTAATGGATTCTTACTATGGGATTATGATCTATGGCCCCGGGCATGTAATTGCTAATAATTCCATTGCCTTCTTCCACGATGCAATTGGTATATCAACTTATGGTACCCCTGAGAAAGAGCAGGACTTAAAAGCAGTTTCGATCGATATTTATAACAATGATTTACACTTGATGGTCGATGACTTTATTGAAGCGGATGGTGGTGTGCACAATATTCGCGTCATGCGGAATCGGGGAATAAATGCTGCAGAGAGTGGAATAAGTGCACAGCCTGTATTTGGAGGCCCTGCCTACTACATTAGAAATGTACTCTATAATGTCGGACAGGGAGGAGCACTTAAAATTCACGGAGGAGTACCGGGGCTTATTGCATATCACAATACCTTTATTACAGAGAACAACTCCGGAGGCGGACATCCAAATTCAAACTACCGGAATAATTTATTTCTTGGTGCGGATGGTCCAACAATCGTTGCTGCTTTTCCCTATACAACTCCCTATTCTATTGCAGATTATAACGGGTATCGACCAAATCGTGGTGCTGAAAGTCCTGAAAATCAATATGTTTGGTTATCTCCCAAAGGAGAACAGGAAGGATTTAAGACATTAAACAGTCTTAACCAGGTAAGTGGTCTTGAAGCTCATGGTATAACCATTGATTATGATGTCTTTGAGAACCTTCAGAAACCGGTTCAGGCAGCTAAATCAGATAAGCCCAGTCCTGTATATTATGCAGTAGATCTTAATTTTAAACTTAATCCCAATGGGAAGGCAGTGGATGCCGGTGTGATTATTCCAAACGTAAATGATAACTTCATCCGAAAAGCACCGGATTTGGGGGCACTGGAATTGGGAAGTCCTGCATTGATCTACGGAGTACGTGGCCTTAAACAGGATCAGGAGTTCTGGAGATGATCAGGGGATTTATGGGATACTTGTTTATGATCAGTTATTAAGCCTCTATTCGTAGGTTAATATAGGGCTCAACGTTAATTTATTTACGAAAAAAGTGCGGAGAATTTATTATTTATTCTCCGCATGAATTTGAAATGGGGGATGTGATTTTATTTGAATTCTGCTAAGGCAATTTATTGAATTTTAAACCAGGGCTTCATAATCTTGCCTTATCCCGGCTGTTACCGTTGATAAGGCCTACCGGGATTTTACCTATTCATTTTATGCAATCGTTGATCATAAAGGAAAAATCACTTTTAAAAGATTCAACTCACGCCTCATGCCGGAATTTAT
>Ga0123337_10003060_pt1 | contig 18259 bp, 15 predicted proteins | sample frozenSSSSmetaG_FD_89792 | JGI IMG/M metagenome (GOLD analysis project Ga0123337, IMG submission 89792) | Glacier valley bacterial and archeal communities from Borup Fiord, Nunavut, Canada, to study Microbial Dark Matter (Phase II) -... | ecosystem: Environmental > Aquatic > Freshwater > Ice >... | reverse complement strand
TAAATTGCCTCTTGATAAATAACCTTACTATTTGATGATGTCTACCATAAAATACGGAATACTAAGTCTTGCTTTCCTGTGTCTCTTTGTCACTTATTCCTTTGCAGATAAATATCCCAAAAACCCCAAAGTCAATATTCTGAATTATCAATTTCAGATAGAACTGTCTGATGACACGGATGAGATCAAGTGTAAAACTACCATTGATGTCAGTTATTTAGGAGAAGGGGTTCAAGTACTAAGATTGGACTTGATAAAGGCAAGTGAGGCTTTAGAGAATAAAGGAATGACTGTAAGCCAAGTGATGGCCGATGGCAAAGAATTGAGTTTTACCCATGAAGGGGATGCATTGAAAATCACTTTACCAGTAGCTTCACGGCTAAATCAAAGAAGCCAATATATAGTGAGCTACTCTGGAGTGCCAGCTACTGGACTTAAGATTGCCAACAATAAACATGGAGATCGTACTTTCTTTAGTGATAACTGGCCAGACAAAGCTAGAAATTGGTTGGCGGTAGTGGATCATCCATATGATAAAGCTACCAGTGAGTTTGTCGTGACTGCTCCAAATCATTACCAAGTAGTATCCAATGGCCTAATAGTAGAAGAAACTGACCTTGGAAATGGAAAAAGACTTACGCATTGGAAGCAGTCTGTTCCGATTGCATCTTGGTTATACGTATTGGGCGTGGCAGAATTTGCTGTGCAGCATGTAGATGATTTTGATGGAAAAGCTATTGAGACGTGGGTTTATCGCCAGGATAGAGATGCCGGGTTTTATGATTTTGCTGAGCCTACCAAAAGTGCACTCGAATTCTACAGTGATTACGTAGGACCTTTTTCCTATGAGAAACTAGCGAATATTCAATCCAATAGCGTGAGTGGTGGGATGGAAGCAGCATCAGCTATTTTATATTCTGAGGGATCAGTTGTAGGAGATAGAAATGAACGCTGGAGAAATGTCGTGATCCATGAGATTGCCCATCAATGGTTTGGGAATGCTGTGACAGAATACGATTGGGATGATGTGTGGCTAAGTGAGGGTTTTGCTACTTATTTCACTTCACTATTCATAGAGCACCAATACGGCCACGATGCCTTTATGGAGCAAATGACATCAAGTAAAAAGCGGGTAGATACTTTTAGTGCCGATAATCCAGGATATACCATCATCCACAACAATCTGGCGGATATGAGTGATGTCACAACTTCACAGACTTATCACAAAGGTTCATGGGTTTTACATATGCTTCGAGGTATGATTGGCGATGAGTTGTTCTGGAAGGGAATACAGAACTATTATGCTAAATATCAAGATCTGAATGCTACCACGGCTGATTTTAGAAGAGAAATGGAGGAAGTGTCTGGGATGGATCTTGAGGTTTTCTTTGACCAGTGGCTGTATAAGTCAGGAAATTTAAAAATTGATGGAAATTGGACTTATAATTTTAATGACAAGAAACTCGAGATTAATCTAAACCAGATCCAGAAGAATAACGCAATAGTATCTATGCCAATCCAAGTGGCAATCTATCAATCGGAGAATAGTAAGCCTTTAATCAAAACATTGACTTTGGATAAAGAAAAGAATTCCTTTTCTATTCCGCTAGGGTATAATCCTACCAAAGTAGTCCTAGATCCAGAATTTTGGGTGTTGATGGATTCTGATTTTAAAAGGAAAAAGTAGCAAGACTTAGTGAAGTAAAAAGGCCTGATCAATTCAAATTTGATCAGGCCTTTGATTTAGTAAGCAGGGAATTCCTGTTTCAATCCTTTGAATTGATCGATCATTTCCCATTTGGGCCTATAGAAAGTGTTCAATAATCTACCTCCAACGGAGCCATTTTGCAGGACATGCAATGCTGCTGCAAAGCGTAGGTCATTTGGGTCTCCCCAGTTGAACTGAGGAGAATCTCCGACAGCAAAGTCAGCTGGGAATCCATCGAAATACTCAGCTTTCCCTTCGGAGTTGGCAGTGGCAAATGTGATAGGGACTAGTTCTACGTTATTTTGCTTTAAGATTTCATTGTAGCTGGACAGAGGAAAAGAGCCTACCGGTTTCCCGTAGGTATTATCTCCAACTAGAGTGATGTCGAAGTAGGGATCTAAGCAATTAATAACTAATTCTGAAGCAGATGCTGATCCTCTGGAGGTGATGAAAATCAATTTGTCAAGACTTAAGTTTCCTCCCTTTTTGAAATTCACACTTTTTTGAAGATTAGTTTTTAACGAATTGAGTTTGTTGGTGTACATCAATTTGCCAGTATTGGAAGATTGAATGAGGTAGTTGTTGATCTGCTCAGCCACAGCTACTGAGCCGCCGCCATTATACCTCAGGTCGATGATCAATTCATCGATACCGGCATCTTCGAAAAACTTCATGGATTCATCCACTTCCACACTTTTGGTTGGAGATTGACCTGCAGTAGCTTTGAAACTCTGATAGACCCAATAGCCCACTTTCATACCAGCAAGGTCAATTACTTCTTTATGAAGCACTGAGTTTGACTGGTATTCAGCTTTTACGTTTGTGCGTGTGGTAGTGGTGCCATCGGGTAATTTGAAAGTGAATGAATTTGTAATTCCAGGATCTGAAGTGCCCAACTGGAAATCGTATCCACCTGAAGCATTTTTGTATGCAGCTATAGCCTTCCCGTTAATTTCTTTGATTTCCCATCCACGTTGCCAGCCGTCTTTTCCCGCAGGGGACTCATCATACACAAAAGTCAAGTAAAGTCTCTCCGTAGCATCGAATGCAAATCCAAATCCGTGACCGGCATTTTTGCCTACAAATGCATTGTTGAACGCATCTTGTGTAGTCAGGTAGGAGAAGCGATCTAGCGGTTTGTAGATGATTGCATTTAGAAATTCTTCATTGGAAGAATAATCTGTAGCCTTAATAGAAGTAGGTATCTCATTATTCCAGTAGTACCATTCTTCCATGGAATCAAAAATAGCACCTCTCACTTTGTCTGATTGCGGAACTGGAATTATCTCATCTTTTGGATTGCATGACCAGATGAGTGAAATTATTAGTCCGAAAATCCACTTTGATTTATTCATATTTCAGGATTGACTGTTGTACTAACTACGAGTGAGAGGTGCTTTTAGATCTTAATTAGATCGCGATGTCATATACTTGGACTTTTTTCCACATATGAGAGTATTTCTCAATAAACGCTAGGTGGGTAGGATCGGACTGATAGACCAATTGATCTTCTAAGCTATCAAAGAAGGCGGTACAAGACACTTGGAAGCTATGGTCTACTACTTCTCTGTCTTCAGTAGCCGCAGGAGTACCAGCGATGAATTTGCCTACCGTCTTGCAGCGACCAAGCATAGGTACTGCTTCTGTGAGGAACTCTTGGGTATTGGCAGTATCGTGAAGCCAAAAATATACTTGGTGAATCATTTTTTGTTTTGCCATTTCTTTAGCGATTGAGGTTAGAGGTAAAACAGCAGTGGCACTTGCCACGCCGATGGTTTTGATAAATTGTCTTCTTGATTTCATTTGTTGAATGGTTTTGGTTTGAGGAGTGATTGGTTTTTTCTAACGGACAAATATCACTTCGAACCGTGATTCTAAAGATAAAAATTTAAATTACTTTTAGATAATCAGGCGATTTTTTGCCTTCCTTTTGAATTTCAATTCCCTTTTTTCAATAAAAATGCAGAAGTATGAATTATAGAATCTTAGGTAAGACCGGATGGAAAGTATCAGAAATTGGTTTGGGAACTTGGCAAGTAGGAGGAGGTTGGGGTACAGCTTTTGACCCAAAAGTTGCTGAGGAAATACTTCACGAGGCTTTTGACAGAGGGGTGAATTTCGTTGATACTGCCGATGTGTATGATGGTGGCGCGAGTGAGGCTGCAGTAGGACAAGCGGTGCGAGGTAGATCAGAAAAGATTTATGTAGCGACTAAATGTGGCAGAAGAATCCAGCCTCACATCGATGAAACATATTCTATTGACCGGCTGCGACGTCATGTGGAAGACAGCCTTCGCAACACTGGACTCAATAGATTGGATCTGATCCAACTTCATTGCCCTCCTACTTCAGTCTATCAACGGGATGATATATTTGGGTTATTTGAAAAGTTGAAAGCGGAAGGGAAAATAGCTGCCATGGGAGTGAGTGTGGAAAAAGTAGAAGAAGCCATAAGTGCGATGGAATACGATGTCGTTTCGAGCGTGCAAGTGATATTCAATATGTTTCGACAGAAACCAGCTGAAGACCTTTTTAAAGTAGCTTCCACGAAAAATGTAGGGTTAATTATCCGAGTACCTTTGGCAAGTGGATTGCTGACAGGTAAAATTACTCCAGAAACCACTTTTTCCAAGGATGATCACCGTCACTTTAACCGGGAAGGAAAGGCATTTGATAAGGGAGAGACGTTTGCAGGAGTACCTCTGGAAAAAGCTTTTCCAGCTGTAGAAGAGATAAGAGAGCTTTTTAAAGGGGACGGCGCTTTGGCAGCACTTGCGCTTCGATGGATATTAATGTACGATGAGGTAAGTGTAGTTATTCCAGGAGCATCTAAATTGTCACAGTTAGAAGCAAATGTATACGCTGGGCAGTTGCCCCCCCTCACTAAGAATCAAATGGATGAAGTGAAAAAAATCTACGATAAGCACATCCGTGCTGAGGTTCACCAACTTTGGTAGCAAAAAATAATCCCTCAAACTTTCGCTTGAGGGATTTATTATATTCTTAACTCTAGAGTTTTGTTTCTAGAATCTGATTAAGAGTCTTTCTTTGAATTTCTAGTTCTTTCACCTTCGTCCAAATAGATTTTTCTCATTCGGATAGACTTAGGAGTGATCTCTAGGTACTCATCCTTCTGGATGTATTCCATAGATTCTTCTAATGAGAATTTCTTAGAAGGAGTGATACGCGCGTTGTCATCAGATCCTGAAGCTCGCATGTTGGTCAATTTCTTGCCTTTCTGCACGTTCACCACGATATCGTTATCACGAGAGTTTTCTCCGATTACCTGACCTGTATATAGATCATCTCCTGGCTCTACGAAGAAAGTACCTCTGTCCTGAAGTTTGTCGATAGCATACGCAGTACACTGACCACCGTCCATTGAGATCAATGATCCGTTAGTACGTCCTGGTATAGTGCCTTTGAAAGGCTCGTATGAAGTGAATCTATGGTTCATGATCGCTTCACCTTGAGTAGCGGTAAGCATGTTGTTTCTCAAACCGATCAAACCTCTAGATGGAATATTGAATTCCAAGTGCTGAAGATCACCTTTTGGCTCCATGATTACCAATTCACCTTTACGCTGAGTTGCAAGTTCGATCACTTTACCTGAAGTCTCCTGAGGAACGTCAACTACCAATGTTTCGATAGGCTCACATTTCACACCGTCGATTTCTTTGAAGATCACCTGAGGCTGACCTACCTGAAGTTCGTAACCTTCTCTTCTCATTGTTTCGATCAAAACAGACAAGTGAAGGATGCCACGACCGTAAACCAAGAATTTGTCTTCAGAATCAGTTGATTCTACACGAAGCGCAAGGTTTTTCTCAGTCTCTTTCATCAAACGATCTCTCAAGTGACGGGAAGTCACAAATTTTCCTTCTTTACCGAAGAAAGGAGAGTTATTAATCGTGAAGAGCATATTCATCGTAGGCTCATCGATAGATATTCTTGGAAGAGCTTCTGGATTCTCAGCATCAGCTACAGTATCACCAATTTCGAAATCTTCAATACCAGTCACTGCACAGATATCACCAGCAGCAACCTCTGTAACTCTAAGTTTACCCAGACCTTCAAACGTATGAAGTTCTTTCACTTTCATCTTTTTGATAGAACCGTCAGCTTTCATCAAAGCGATCTGCTGACCTTCTTTGATTGTGCCTCTTTTTACACGACCGATAGCAATTCTACCTACGAAATTGGAGTAATCCAAAGAAGTGATTTGCATCTGAAGTGTTCCTTCGTCGATTTTTGGAGCAGGAATGTGTTCCAAAATAGCATCCAAAAGTGGGAAGATTGTATCGGTAGGGTTTTTCCAATCAGGACCCATCCAGTTTTGCTTAGCTGATCCGTAAAGCGTCTGGAATTCCAGTTGCTCTTCAGTAGCGTCCAAGTTGAACATCAATTCAAAAACTGACTCATGAACTTCGTCTGGGCGACAGTTTTCTTTATCTACCTTGTTTACTACTACGATAGGAGTCAATCCAAGATCCAATGCTTTACCCAATACAAATCGGGTCTGAGGCATAGGGCCTTCGAATGCATCCACCAAAAGGATCACACCGTCAGCCATTTTCAATACTCGCTCTACTTCACCACCGAAATCGGCGTGACCAGGAGTGTCAATAATGTTAATTTTAGCGTCTTTGTAGCGAACGGATACGTTCTTTGAAAGAATTGTAATTCCTCTTTCTCGCTCCAGGTCATTGCTGTCAAGAATCAAATCTTGAAACTGCTGGTTCTCTCTGAAAATCTGAGAAGCGTGAATGATTTTGTCCACGAGTGTAGTCTTGCCGTGGTCAACGTGTGCGATAATCGCGATATTCCGAATATTCTGCATGGTTTGCCTGATTGAGGCGCAAAAGTACAAATAAAATTTTGGAGTTGGGTTATCTACCTGTGAAGTTTAGTGTTATGTGTCCTGAAGTGCTTATTTAGGGTAAAAAGGAAGTATTAGTTTTATGCTTCGCTCTATACATATTTAGTAAAAGACAGTAATGAGATGCTGGCAATTGGGGAAAAGCTTAGGTTTCTATCAGAAGTTTGCAACTCATGATTCATAAATCGCCTGTAGCTTTCTGGTTTCTGCTATAGACCTGTCCAGAACTCTTGGAAGAAGGAATATTGAAATGAATGACATGGCTATAAGTAATAGGCCTAAGGCCATGAAAACTCCTTTGACGGTAAAATCAATTACGTAATTTGGGTTTTCGAAAAATCTAAGGGCATAAATATTGAGCTGCGTAAACATATTAAGAATTACCATGAAGTTGGTTGTTCTTTTAAATGCCACGTAATTTTTTAGCCTCTTATTAACCTTATAATAGCTAACAATTATATAAACCAGACCAACAAAAAAGAAAGCCACCGCCCAAATTGGTAGTGTGAGTTCATACCCAAATGGTCTCGTATTTACGCTTAGCCAATAGAGAATAAAACCCATTACTGCAGGGTAGATGATTCTATAGCTCTTGAAAAATCCAATCAGTTCCTCCCAGAAGAATATTCTATAGCGTCTTTCTATACTTTTGGTGTAAGACTCGGCCAGATCAGAAAACCCAAAGATTCCGAATTCGCTGTGAACTTTGCGGAATGCATCGTCAAGCGACATGGTTGGCTTTTCCTCCAAAAGCACTTCTATTTTACAGGCCACATGATCCAAGATCTCGAATTGCAGATCTATCTCTGGATAGCCTTTGTAGGAGATTAGCTTTTTGAGGGTGTTGATCTGGGAGGGGGAGAGTTTCATTAAGTAGTTCTATGATTTGATAAATTAGCTGAAATTGCCAATAGGCTTATCGAGTATAAAATGCTGAAGATTGTCACTATTCCCATTCCCCAAACAACTAGTGCATTGGAGAAAATGGCTCCATGTGTAAACACACTTGGGAAAACATATATCCACACAAAGACGGTGTTCAATATCCCGACTCTTTTGATAACAATCGCAGAGGAAATCGAGACAGACTTATGACTAAGTGAAAATGAAAGTGCATCCCTTCTCATAAAAAATACTCCAGCAGTGGTAAAAAGAATAATGGCCAAGAATACAAGGATTGATTCTGAAGCAGGGATAGTGAATGCGAAGATAGCTAGTGACGCAAATCCTGCGAGGCCGACGAGAAATCCTTTGATTCCATGATTCCAGAACTTCAAAAAGTCAAGTTGTGCTGCCAGTACTTGCTTGGATACATTTTTTTCTAATTCCTTATCCATTCCTTTCACCACCGACCATGCAAAGGTTTCATTGAGCCTAGCAATGATTGTTGGATAGTCTAAAACTGGAACATTCTCAAGCGTAGTACAGTAATGATCAAAAATCTCTTCATACACTTCTGTATAGCGGATATGAAGACTTTTCAATCTTGCATGGATCGATACAATTTCCTGTTCTGATAGCTGTCTCATTTCCATTCTAGTTAAAAAATCAGATGTTAAATCCTGGTTTAAGATCTGGAGTCAGGATTCGCTGTAGGTTTTCCACGAAACCTTGTAGCTCAGACATTTTGCTGGTTACTTCCTTTTGCCCGTCTTTAGTTAGGCTGTAGTATTTTCTCACGCGGTTGTCCACTTGCTGGATCTCGGTGCTAAGCAATCCTTCGGCTTCCAGTTTGTGTAGAGCAGGGTATAGTGCTCCCTCGGTGATCTTGATTTCTCCTGCCGTTAGTTCTTTCACCCGTTGGGTGATCTCATAGCCATACATTTTTTCATTCTCTTCCAGGAGTTTTAGAATGATGGTTTGCAGAGAGCCTTTGATAAGATTGTTGTTTGACATGGTTGCGCTGTATTATCTAGCTAAACCAAATATATAGAAAAATTATATACATAAGAATTTTATGCATGTGTTTTTTTATCAGTCGAACGTCCAGTAGTTATCGGGATTCATGTCAGTCCGAGCGGAGTCGAGGACAAAGTTTTACTAAAATTGAAAGGGCCTTCGATTTCGAGACTCTCGTCTCTCAAGTGCTCAGGCTGACACCGTCATCTCTGTTTTATTTATTTCTCAAATTGTGGATAATCATAGTGATGCGTAGGAGAGACTTCTTGGTTTACGAAATAACTGTCAACCATTTTCAGGACGCTACATTATCACAAAGTCGATATCTAAAAAAACCTTTTAATCTTTCTCAAATTTCCAGACTTTTCCAGAATGGACTATCAGGAGCTAATTGAAGAAGTGTATCATGAGGTACAGGCAGAGAATCTCAAGGGCAAAGTGGCCGACTATATCCCAGAAATCGCGAATGTAGATCCCAATCAGTTTGGGATTGCATTGGTGGATCTCAAAGGGAATGTATATGGCGTAGGTGATCACCAGGTTCCGTTCTCTATCCAAAGTATCAGCAAGGTTCACACGCTGACAATGGTTTTCAATGTGTTCAATTCCAAACTTTGGTCTCGGGTGAATGTGGAGCCAAGTGGCGATCCATTCAATTCTATTGCGCAGTTGGAATACGAAAAGGGAATTCCCAGGAATCCTTTTATCAACGCAGGAGCCTTGGTGATCACAGATGCCCTGTGCAGCAAATTTGAAAACCCGATAGATCAACTTTCAGAGTTTATCAATGAGCTAGCGGGTGAAACCTGTGTGAAAATCAATCCGGATGTCAGGAATTCAGAAAGGAAACATGGAGAGCGAAATACGGCATTGGCCTATTTTTTAAAGTCCTATAAGAACTTTGATAATCCCATAGAAGAGGTGCTAGAAGTCTATTTTTCTCAATGCGCTATGGAAATGAGTTGTGTGGATTTAGCCAAATCGTTCTCTTTTTTGGCCAATGATGGCTTTTCTATTTTTGCCAATCGACAGATCTTATCAGAAAGTAGTGCCCGCCGAATCAATGCATTGATGCTGACCTGTGGGTTTTACGATGAAGCAGGAGAATTCGCATATAAAGTGGGGCTACCTGGTAAAAGTGGAGTAGGGGGAGGAGTGGCTGCAGTGATGCCGCATAAGTTTAGTATTGCGGTATGGAGTCCTGAACTCAACGAAAAAGGAAATTCCGTCAAAGCGATTCGTGCTTTGGAGCTGTTGACAGATAAGTTGTCATTCTCTTTGTTTTAAACCTGACTATAATTCAAGATTAAGCGAATACTCCATTTCAGTAATCAATAAAACCTCCTAAATGCTTTAGGAAGCGATAATGGCTAACCTGGAATTTCAAGTGTTGATTTAAGGATCATATGTATAATTACTCTTAAACTTCTGAAATCCATTATCAGGAACCAAGGGCTAGATCTTTACCTTCGCTACCTTGGTGTGCATATCTGACATCAGCATCAGTGCGGCTGACCCATACCATTCCTTAAGATCCATTTTGAGTACACCAGCCTTGATGGCTGGATCGGATTCTGTAAGTTTCTGAGCTTCTTCTAGGCTTTCTACAGCAAAGAAAAAAAGTCCTCGCAGTTCCTCATTTCCGAAAAAAGGCCCAGCTATTACTAGTTGTCCCTCTTCAGCCAAGTGATTGATATTTGCCATGTGTCCAGCTTGGATATCTGTACGTTCTTGTTCGGTATATTCATCCACTTTGTCACCTCTGTATAGGAAAGCGATCACGTATTTTCTCATTCCGTAATCATCTGCACCCACTTCTTTAGCCAGCGTTTCATCATAGTTAGCAGTTTGGGCAAAAGAGTAGTAGTTAGCGGAACATATGATGAGCAGTAATAAGAATAGTTTTTTCATATCAACGTGGTAATTGTTGGGTTAGAGTTATACCAATTTAGCATTTTTCAGAGTATAGGGAAGCTGGTTTCTCTCTTGATATTAAATTCTTTTATTGGAAAGTTTATGATTGTTACTACGATACTAGTCGGTAGTGAGGGTAGCGCAAAGTTGACAAAAAGCTGGGAGGATGTATCCAAGATATAGGAAGGTTTCACTGTGTTTTATGATTAGCAGGCAGCGTAGATAAGAGTGTCAAGGCAATCATATTTACCAAGTCAGACGATCATAATTTCTCTCTTTTTTGTATTCAGCGATGGTCAGCAGAGACCGATAAAACATATAATCTGCAAGGCATAAATTTTCGGTTGGGATAGGACTAGTAGGCTAAATTTAGAGCTGTCCAGCAGAATAAAAATGAGGCATATTACAGAGGTTGAAACTCTATTTAAAGTTGCCACATGGAGCATTCAGATTGAGGGCTTCAGTAGATCAAAATCGGTAATTTATACATCCATCCTGATCCCCATAGTGGGACCTTTCAGGGGCGAAATGAGGTTCATTTCTGTGGGTGATATGAATAATTATTCATCTATATGACCGAAGATATGAGTATACTAAAGGGTAAAACAGTAAAATTTTCGCCTAAGAAATCCACCCATTTACTGGTAAATACTGTCCTGTCCAATTCATCTTTATGGCCTTCATTTATATCAAATTGATGTGGGATTTACAATGGAAATGGTGTGAATTGAAAACTAGATATTTTTCTAGGCTAAGCTACTCACTTCATTTATGAGGATAAATTTTTCGGTAAAATAACTGAAAACCTATCCTGTTTCTGGGTAGGGTTAGGCCGATTTATTTGCAGAACAATCTACTGTTGATGAAATCGGTAGTTAAACTGCTACTTTTTCACACCCATACTTTCCGCATACTACCTTAGTAAGTGTTACTTTGCTAGAGGTGGATTAACTAGTTGATTTTATGTGAATTAAGTCTGGTTTAGTGTTCTCGTAATTTGGTTAAGCTAAAAAGATTAGGCAGGACTAAATATAGAGATGAGTAATGAGTTTGTATATAGCTGGAGCGACGACTTTAGGGATTAGTATTTGAAAGTGTTTACGAGAGAAAAATTGAATTTTTGACGGACATCGAACTGTATTAGATACAGGTGTGTTGGGGCAACAATGGAATTTTGATTCAGATTTTTTTAATCTTAGCATTTTCAAATCATATACATCATTTCCGAATTTCTCAGAATGAAATCTACCCCGATCAAAAAAATACTTTTACTCGACGATGACAGGATTCAAAAGATATTAGTGGAGAAGAGGCTTTTGAAAATTAATTCAGGAATTGAATTTGTTTATTTCGACACACCGAGTAAGGCTTTGGATTACCTGAAAACTGAATCTGTGGATCTACTTTTAGTAGATCTAAATTTACCCGAAATGACAGGGTGGGAATTCGTAGATGAGGTTGAAAAAGTGAGTCCAGATTCGGTCGTTATTTTGCAGTCTGGATCTGTTGAAAATGAGCAAATACAACGGGCAAATTCCGACAAGAGAATCAGTGAGATTTTTGAAAAACCTTTAAGTGAATCAGACTTAAGATCAATCCTCGGACTTTGAAGTATATTAGAACTATCCTTTTGAATAATTTAATTAATTTCGAGCCATCATAAAGAATGTATGACTGAAAAAGCAGAAGACAGAAAGCCCCTGCTTTCAAAGAAAATAGATAAGTTTTTTACCGGACTGGCGGACGCTTGGAATTTTGTAAGGCGATTCTTCAAAGAGGTATTTGTACCGCCTTATGAATTTAAGGAGGTTATTCACCAGTGCTATCGCATCGGCGTGGAGTCATTGCCGCTAATTGCTTTGACTGGATTCATTGTGGGGATCGTTTTCACCAATCAATCCAGACCTTCTCTTGCCAACTTCGGAGCTACTTCTTGGCTTCCATCCCTTATTTCCATAGCAGTAGTTCGTGCCATGGGACCTCTGGTCACGGCTTTGATAGCAGCAGGTAAGGTGGGATCTAGTATAGGGGCAGAGATAGGATCCATGAAAGTAACTGAGCAAATCGACGCGATGGAAGTGTCGGCTACCAATCCTTTTAAATTCTTGGTAGTTACTCGGGTGTTGGCAACTACATTTATGATCCCGGTGTTGGTAATGTTCACGGATTTTGTAGCATTAATGGGATCGTTTCTCAGTGTGAGTGCAAATGAAAATGTAAGTATTATCACCTTTTTTGTAGAGGTTTTTGGAGCGATAAGTTTCCTAGATATTATTTCTTCAGTACTGAAAGCATTGCTTTTTGGCTTTACTATTGGGATAGTAGGCTGCTACAAAGGGTATAATTCATCTAAAGGAACAGAAGGTGTTGGACGTGCTGCAAATGCAGCGGTGGTTATGGCTATGTTCCTGATATTTATTGAAGAGCTATTGGTTCTTCAGATCGTAAACGCAATCCGAGCATTTTAATCATGGAAGAGAAGGTTGTAGAAATTCGCGGTTTGGAGAAGTCTTTTGGTGACTTGGATGTATTGAAAGGAGTTGATCTGGACCTTTACAAAGGTGAAAATCTAGTGGTACTAGGTAAGTCTGGCTCAGGTAAGTCAGTATTGATCAAAATCATGGTTGGACTGCTGAAGCAGGACTCTGGATCAATGAGTGTGTTAGGCAAAGAAGTTTCTATGCTTAAAACCAGAGAGCTGAATGAGTTGAGGTTGAGAATTGGTTTTTCATTCCAAAACTCAGCGCTTTATGATAGTATGACAGTTAGAGAGAACTTGGAATTTCCTTTGGTGAGAAACATAAAGAATCTAACTAAGAAAGAGATTACCATGAAAATAGAAGGATTGCTAGAAAGTGTGGGACTTCCTCAGTCTATCAATCAGATGCCTTCAGAGCTTTCCGGAGGACAAAAGAAAAGAATTGGTGTGGCGCGTACGTTGATTTTGGAGCCTGAGATCATGCTTTACGATGAGCCTACAGCAGGGTTGGATCCGATTACTTGCGGAGATATCAATAACTTGATTATACAAGTAAGAGAAGAATATAATACATCATCCATCGTCATCACCCACGATTTAACCTGTGCCAAAGATACAGGGGATCGCGTGGCAGTGTTATTGGATGGACAGTTTGACGCTGTCGGAACTTTTGAAGAGGTTTTTCCTCACGCAGAAGACAAACGCATAAAATCATTTTACGATTATAATTTTATCAACTCATGAGAGGGGAAAATAAGAGATCAGTCATGGTAGGCATTTTTGTCTTCATTGGCATAGCAATTCTGGTTGCGGGTGTTTTGACACTTGGAGGCCAGCAGAAAAAATTTGTAAAGGCGATTCAGCTTAAGGCTGTTTTCGATGATATCGGAGGTCTACAGACTGGAAACAACATCTGGTTTTCCGGTGTGAAAATAGGTACTGTCCGCAAAATTAATTTCTATGGAGATTCCCAAGTGGAAATAGAAATGAACGTGGAGGAAGAAGTGGTGGAATTCATCAGAAAGGATTCTAAGGCTACTATTAGCTCTGATGGCTTGATTGGTAATAAAATCATTGTGATCTACGGCGGAACTACTTTAGCGCCCCCTGTAGTGGACGGAGATAGGTTAGAATCAGTTATGCCTTTGGATACGGACAAGATGATGGAGACACTTCAGGTGAATAATGAAAATCTGGTTGAAATCACTGGAAATCTTAAAAACCTGACTAGTAAGCTAGCAGAGGGCGAAGGTATGGTAGGAGCTGCTCTGACTGATTCTCTGCTTGCAGAAAGCTTCCGTGCCATTGTGAAAAACCTCAATCAAGCTTCAGTCAATAGTAATCGAATGATTAATGAATTGAACAGCTTCACATCTAAATTGAATCAAAAAGGCAATCTATTCAATGACTTGGTGACAGATACTACCATGGCCGCTGACCTAAGACAATCAATGGAGAGCCTCAAAGAAGCTGCAGCCAATTCTGAGGAGATGACTCAAAAACTAAGTACAATCACAGACAAATTTAACGATCCTAATAACTCTGTAGGAATGCTTTTAAATGACCCTGAATTTGCAAAAAGCCTTAAAAGTACGCTTGAGAATGCTGATTCAGCTACCTATAACTTGAACCGTGGAATGGATGCCCTTGAGTACACTTGGCCATTCAATAAAGGATTCAAGCGTAAGAAAAAGGAAGAAGCTAAGGAGAATAATTAAAAGTATTTAATCTTCATCATTGAGCCCGCGGGAAATTTTTTCGCGGGCTTCTTCTTTTTCATCCCCATTGGCTTTGATCGTGTCAGTATCGTTTGTCGGTGTTAATACTGCTTTCAGTGAAATAGGGAAATGATCTGAACCTATTCCCTTTTCTACTTTCATACCTCCAAGACCAAAATCCTTGCTTAAGAAGATGTGATCCAGCGGCCAGCGGAACAAAGGCACCTTGGCATGGAAAGTATTGAATAGCCCTCTTCCCCGGCGTGGATCAGCCATCTCTGAGTTTTTCAAAAATAATTCTGTGGTATAACTCCAGGCCACATCGTTCAAATCTCCTATTACCAGAGAAGGCAAGTGATTTTCTTTTGATTTTTTCCCCACTAAAAGGATTTCCGCATCTCTATCAGTACTTTTTTCATTCTCTCCAGGGACTGGTGGGGTCGGATGAATCGCGTAAATGGTAATTAATTGCCCATTTCGAAGTTTAATATCAAGTTCCAATGATGGGATTTCCTCATCTATTAGGTAATGGATTTCTTTTCTCTGAATTTCCAATTTGGAATAAAGGAGCAGTCCATACGTGTTATCCATTGGGAGTTTGATCTGCGTAGGATAATCCTTTTCTATTTCGGAAAGTCCATTTTCCCATGCTTTATCTGTTTCTACAAAGAAGATTAGATCAGGAGTAGTTGATTGTACGAGGCTTACCGCTTTATGATAGTTTTCGTTGTATTGGTATACATTACCTACCAGAATATGAATCCCATTTTTGTCCTTGTACGGGACAGAATCGATCATCTTTTTTGCCCAAGGAGTAAATGGCCACACTTTCTTAGCCAGATAGATGGCACATATTAGGAGTAGTGACGCCCAGATAACAGACTCTGTATCCAAAGGAGGAGTGAATGGGTAAATCCATACGGCCATCAAGAAAAGGGTGACAAGTAGCTTTTGAAGCCTTGGGTAATCAAATATCCTTATCCACCAGAAGTCAAGTTTGATCAATGGAAAAAAAGTTGCTAGTATAAAAAAAAAGCTAAAGAATCGAAGTATGTATAGCCCCATGTAGAAGTTTGATTTTCTTAAGTTAAATTAAAGATGATAATTCTCTTTGGTCTTTTGGCAAGACTTTGGGACTCAACTTGGGCGCCAATGGAATTCAAACTCCCAATTTAGAGTTATTACTTTGATTCCTTTTTTTTACTAAATCCCCTTTTTATCATGAACCAAGACCCATACCAGATTAAATCTACTCTTAAAACCTCAGAAGGAGATCATACCTATTGGAGCTTAGAGAAGCTTGAAGCTTCTGGCCATCCGGTAAAGCATTTACCTTTTTCTATCAGGATTTTATTGGAGAATGCGTTAAGGAGTTTCGATGACTTCGCTATTACCAAGGAACATTTGGAGACCTTACTGAATTGGTCGCCTAATCCTTCGGATAAAGACATTCCTTTTAAGCCTGCTCGAGTTCTGATGCAGGATTTTACAGGAGTTCCAGCCGTAGTGGATATTGCTTCTTTGAGATCTGAAGCGAAAAGGAAAGGTAAAAATCCAAGCGCTATCAATCCATTGATTCCAGTGGACCTAGTGATTGATCACTCAGTACAGGTAGATTACTTTGGAACGAATTATAGCTATCAGCGAAATGTAGAAGTAGAATACGAGCGAAACTCTGAGCGATACAAATTCCTTAAGTGGGCTCAAAAGACCTTTAATAATTTTTCAGTGGTGCCTCCAGGAATGGGGATTTGCCACCAAGTAAACCTTGAATACCTAGCTCAAGGAGTAATCAAACGCGATGGTTTAGTTTTTCCAGATACGCTAGTTGGAACAGATTCGCATACACCGATGGTGAATGGTATAGGAGTAGTTGGTTGGGGAGTGGGAGGAATAGAAGCTGAAGCGGCCATTCTAGGTCAGCCAATCTACTTTATCATGCCAGAGGTAGTTGGCTTAAAATTGACAGGCAAATTGCCTGCAGGAACGACCGCTACGGATATGGTGCTTACCATTACCGAATTGCTGAGAAGACATAGTGTAGTAGGGAAATTTGTGGAGGTATTCGGGCCAGGTCTGGATCATCTTTCCGTTCCTGACAGAGCCACCATTTCCAATATGTCTCCGGAATTTGGCTGTACAGTGACTTATTTCCCAATTGATGATCGTACACTTGATTACATGGGTAAGACAAACCGCCCTAAAGATCAGATTAAATTGGTGGAGGATTATTGCAAAGCCAATATGCTATGGAGAAAAGACGAAGATCTGATCAACTACAGTTCTGTGGTAGAATTGGATTTGGGAACGGTCGAAGCGACAGTTTCAGGCCCAAAACGTCCGCAGGATAAGATTTTGGTGAGGAATTTCAAATCAAAATTTGGGGAGTTGTTGGAGTCAATGCATGGTCGTCAATACATTCCAATAGATAAAAGAGAAGAGCTGGGCCGATTCCTTGAAGAAGGAGGAGGACAAACAGAAGATCAATCAGGCGTACAAGCACCTGCAGAAACAGAGATCAAAACCATGATTAAAAATGGGTTGAAGACCGTATCTGTAGATCTTCATAACGAGAAATTTGAATTGTATGACGGTTCTATCGTCATCGCAGCTATTACATCCTGTACCAATACTTCCAATCCATCGGTAATGCTTGGAGCTGGCTTAGTAGCTAGGAAAGCACGGGAATTGGGATTGGATGTGAAGCCTTGGGTGAAAACTTCCTTGGCTCCGGGATCGAAAGTGGTAACGGACTATCTGGAAAAGGCAGACTTGCTTGAGGACTTAGAAGCCTTGAAATTCCATACCGTCGGTTACGGTTGTACTTCCTGCATTGGCAACTCAGGACCTCTTCCAAGACACATTGCGCAAGCAGTGGAGGATAATGATCTGGTTGTAGCTTCGGTTCTTTCCGGAAATAGAAACTTTGAAGCCCGTGTGCATCCTCAAGTGAAAATGAACTACCTCATGTCTCCGATGCTCGTTGTAGTATATGCTCTTGTAGGACGTGTGGATGTGGATTTGTATAATGAACCGGTGGGCTATGATCCTAATTTGGAACCAGTATATATGAAGGATATCTGGCCAACTAATGAGGAAATAGCTGAGGTTGCGAAAAAAGTCCTTACGCCGGATGATTATGAGAAAAGCTACGGCGAGATCTTCGAAGGAAATGATATCTGGAAAGAACTTGAATCAGGCGAAGGAGAAATCTATCCTTGGGACGAAAGCAGTACCTACATCAAGGAAGCGCCATTTTTCAAGGGAATTTCTGTAGATGTGCCGGAACCTAAAAACATTACAAACGCCAGAGTTCTTTTGAAACTGGGTGACTCGATCACCACGGATCATATTTCTCCGGCAGGATCTTTCAGACCAGATACTCCTGCGGGAAAATACCTGAACGGACGAGGAGTAGAGCGTCCAGACTTTAATTCCTACGGTTCGCGAAGAGGAAATGATGAGGTGATGGTTCGTGGTACTTTTGCTAATGTTCGTATCAAAAACCAACTCAGTACACAAGAGGGAGGTTTTACAACTTATATTCCTAGCAATGAGGAAATGTCTGTATTCGAAGCTTCGGAGAAATATCAGGCAGCACATGTGCCTCTGGTAGTCTTGGCGGGCAAAGAATACGGTTCGGGATCTTCCCGTGACTGGGC
>Ga0123337_10003058_pt1 | contig 18260 bp, 14 predicted proteins | sample frozenSSSSmetaG_FD_89792 | JGI IMG/M metagenome (GOLD analysis project Ga0123337, IMG submission 89792) | Glacier valley bacterial and archeal communities from Borup Fiord, Nunavut, Canada, to study Microbial Dark Matter (Phase II) -... | ecosystem: Environmental > Aquatic > Freshwater > Ice >... | reverse complement strand
GAGAAGGAATTTGTGGCATGTGTAGTATGCATATAAATGGTCAGGTACACGGGCCATGGGCACAAAACACAACCTGCCAACTACATATGCGTGCTTTTAAAGATGGTGATACAATTGTTGTAGAACCTTGGCGCAGTAAGGCTTTTCCGATTGTAAAAGATTTAATGGTAAACCGATCTGCTTTTGACAGAATAATTGAAGCCGGAGGATATATAAGTGTAAATACAGGAAATGCAGTTGATGCTAATGCCATCCCTATAGATAAAAAGAAAGCAGATGATGCGTTTATGGCAGCAGCCTGTATAGGTTGTGGAGCATGTGTTGCAACTTGTATAAATGGAAGTGCAATGCTTTTTGTAGGCGCTAAAATATCTCAGTTAGCATTACTTCCGCAGGGAGGCCCGGAAAGAGAAAGCAGAGCTTTAAATATGGTGGCACAGATGGATAAAGAAGGCTTTGGTAACTGTACAAATACTTATGCATGTGAGGCCAAGTGTCCTAAAGGTATTTCAGTCTCTAACATTGCCCGAATGAACAAAGAATACATAGGTGCGGGTTTTGCTACGGAAGAAAATTAATTACAATTATGTTTTATATTTAAATGGTTTGATGATTTCATCAAACCATTTTTTATTTATTTTAATCGGGATTATAATTTTTTATTTCTTGCAAGCAACTGAATCATTATTTTTTTAATCTTCTTTTATTGTAATGAAGAAAAAAACTGCTCATTTAACGGTTACAATAACCAATTAATCATTTGTAAATTTGAATGGCAGATTCAAAAAATATACAAATTGTACGGTAGGTAATTTAACAACCACGTATTCTGTTTATTAAACTGTATTAAAAAATCACAATTTATTTTTAAGCATCAACCAAATTATTTTTTAAACATAAGAACAATATTTCTTATATACATAATGGTTTTGGCATGCAACAATTCGTTTGCTCAAATCGGTTTAACACCGAACTCCAATCTTAGAAATAAAAAACTTACCGTAAAATTTCCTTATCAAAAAATTGACAGTTTTAGTATTGCTCCGGGAACTTTGTCTGTAAAAAATGTACCTCGTTCTACATACGAGGTTGATGAAGTAAACGGAGCAATAAAATGGAATGAAAAGCCTTTTATGGACAGTATAGAAATTAGCTACAGAATTTTTCCATTTAAGATAAATGCAGTAGCAAGGCGGTTTAATTATGAAGATGTACGTTACCGTTTCACCAAAGAAAATCCCTTTACAGTAATCAATGCTTCCAAGCAAAACAACCCACTTTTAAATTTTGGAAGTTTACAAACAGATGGAAGTTTTGGAAGAGCTATTTCTTTTGGAAACAATCAGGATGCCGTTGTAAACAGTACTTTAAATTTACAGTTAAATGGGTTTATTGGTGACAGTATTGAAATTACTGCTGCAGTAACTGATAATAATATTCCTATACAACCTGATGGCAATACGCAGGATTTGAGGGATTTTGACAGGATATTTTTTCAGGCAAAAAAGAAAAACTGGGCGGTCAGTCTGGGTGATATCGATATAAGGGAAAGCAAAAATTATTTTCTCAATTTTTATAAAAGGGTACAGGGTATTTCTTTTTTAACGGATAATAAGATTTCAAAAAATGTTTCAAATTCAATGCTTGTAAGTGGGGCTGTAACCAAAGGCAAATTCACAAGAAATATCATAGTGCCATTGGAAGGGAACCAAGGACCATACCGACTAGTAGGTGCTAACAATGAATTGTTTTTTATTGTACTCGCTAACACCGAAAGTGTTTTCATTGATGGTGTAAGGTTACAGCGTGGAGAAGACCAGGATTATGTAATAAATTATAATACTGCCGAAATTACTTTTACACCAAAAAGACTCATAACAAAAGACCTAAGGCTGCAGATTGAATTTGAATACGCAGATAGAAGTTATTTAAACTCTCAGCTTTATTTAAACGATGAAATTAAAATAAACAAAAATTTGCTCGTCTACCTCGGAGCGTTTTCCAATTCAGATGCAAAAAATTCTGCTATTGATCAGGTATTAGATACCAAACAAAAGCAATTTTTAGCAGATATAGGAGACAGTACTTCTTCAGCATTTTACCCAAGTGCAGTTAGAGATACTTTTGCAATCGGAAAAATTTTGTACCGCCGAACAGATACACTTTTCAACGCAATAATTTATCCTTCTGTATTTGTACTTTCAACAAACCCGCAGGATTTATTGTACTCACTTTCTTTCACTTTTGTTGGAGCAAATAAAGGAAATTATATACAATTGCAGAATGCTACAAATGGTAAAGCGTTTCAATGGGTGGCGCCACTTGGTAATATCAAGCAGGGCGATTGGGAGCCGGTAACTTTACTTGTAACCCCAAAAAAATTGCAGGTATTTACTGCGGGTGCAGATTATTTAATAAATAAAAATATTAAGTTAAAGGCAGAAGTTGCTATGAGCAATTATGACCTAAACCTGTTTTCTTCTAAAGATAAAAAAGACAATAACGGCGTTGCATTAAGGCTGCTATTAGAAAATAACAACAGGAAAATAAAAGTATTAAGAAAAGATTTTACATTAAAAACAAACATAGGTTACGAGTATGTGCAAAGTCGTTTTAAACCTATAGAACGATTAAGGAACGTTGAATTTTTAAGAGATTGGAGTTTGCCTTTCAGCTTTCTTCCTGTAAATGAACAGATCATCAGTTTATCAACTAAAGTTTCTGCAAAAAATGAAGATTTTGCAACCTATGAAATTACTAACTATAACCGCAGCGATGGTTACAATGGGCTCAGACAAAGGTTTGTAGAACAAATAAATAAAAACGGATTTAAAGTAAATTCAAATATAAGTTTTACAAATTTTGATGCAGTTTTGCAAAAAGGAAATTTTTTAAGACCTACCATTGACTTAAATAAAACATTTAAAAAATTAAAATCATTGGAAGTTGGCGTTAAATATTTAGGAGAGCATAATAAGCTTTCAGACAAAAAATCTGATACCCTAAATTTTACAAGTTTTGCTTTTAATGTTTATGAGTTTTATGCAAGAACCAATCAGACAAAATTGAACAAATGGGGAGTAGCTTTTAATATCAGAGAAGATTACCTGCCCAAACGGAAAACTTTACTAGCCGCAGATAAAAGCAATAATTACAGTGTTTTCACAGAGCTTTTTGCAAATGAGCACCATAAATTAAAATTTTCAGGTACTTACAGAAAACTGAAAATTTTAGACAATACCGTAAGCAGGCAAAAAGAAGATAAAAGTATTTTAGGACGAACAGAATATTTTATTAATGAATTTAAAGGTTTTGTAAATGGCAATGTTTTATATGAAATAGGCTCAGGACAAGAGCAGAAACGAGAATATACTTATATAGAGGTTCCGGCAGGGCAGGGTTTTTATACATGGATTGATTACAACAACAATGGTATTCCTGAATTAAACGAATTTGAAGAAGCAATCTTTCAAGATCAAAAAAAGTATATAAGAATTTATACTCCAGGTAATCAATATGTAAAGGCAAACTATTTACAGTTTAATTACAGTTTAGATCTTGACCCAAAAACAATTATGAATTCTACAAAAAATTTTGGGTTAAGAAAGATTTTGATGCGGAGTACAACATGTTCAGCTTTGCAAATTGCGAAGAAAAATATTTCAAATAATAATTTTTTATTTAATCCATTTGGTAAAAGTGAGGCTGATAATAATTTACTTACCCTAAACTCTTTCTTATCCAATACCTATTTTTACAACAGGACAAGTGCAAAATTTGGATTGGAATTTACACACAGCAAAGCCTCCACAAAAGCATTGCTTTCGTATGGGGTAGAAAGCAGAGGGATAAGCACTTTAAACAGTAAACTTAGAGCAAGTTTAAAGAAAAATTTAGTAGCTACGTTACTTGTAAAACAAGTAAAAAATAACTTGGCCACGCAGGCGCTTAAATTTGAAAACAGAAATTATAATGTTCTTCAAAATGCTGTTGAACCTGGTTTAACTTATGTATATAAATCTAATCTGCGGGCTACGGTTGGATATGTATACTCAAAAAAACAAAACAGAATAGATTCTTTGGAGCGATCCATTAATAATGCAATAATTACAGAGGTTAAGTACAATATACTTTCAGGAAGCAGTATTAATTTAAAATTTACTTATAATAATATAGATTTTAAAGGCTACAAAGGATCTCAAAATACAACGGTAGGTTATTTATTACTTGATGGTCTTCAGCCCGGAAAAAATCTTCTTTGGAATGCAGAATTTACAAAAAGAATAAGCGGTAATATTGAAATGTCTATTCAATATGAAGGAAGAAAACCAGGTATTACACCAACTATTCATACCGGTCGTGCATCCTTAAGAGCTTTATTTTAAAATAAAAGCGACAAATTTATTTTTGTCGCTTTTATGCAATAATGATTTTACTAATTTTTAACTGAATAGTCCACCTTTTCTTAAAGGTTTATAGCCTTCTCCAACTTTAAAACCATTATTGTAAACTTCAATCTTATAATTTCCGGTTGTAAAATTTGTTCCTTGTTTCCAATCAAAACTTACGCTTTGTTTTTTATTTTGTGTATAGTTTACATCCAATTTTTGAGTGTAAGGTTTTTCTTCCCCTAGCCTTGTATTAAATGTACCTGAACCAAGGGCCTGAACTGCAACCGGAGAGCCATCAGGGGCAGTAATACACACATAGATTTCTTTTGCACCACTTTCAGAAAGCATATTCTCATCAAGATCAAAACTAATACGTAATTTATCAACTCTTTTTGCAGTGGATGTAGTTTTTTCTTTGCCACTTTTTCTCTCATGTATACCAACTATATTAAAATTTGATGCGTGTAATGTTGAACCTACATTAATAATATCTTCTTTTTGCTTAATTACAAGAGTTGAAGAATCATAGTTTCTTTGAACCTTGTCTCTTTGTGAAACAACTACAGCTTTTTCTGAAATTAACTGGGTTTTTTGCTGTTGCAAAACTGCAACCTGTTCTTTGTATCCATCTATATCGCCATTCAATGAACTGATCAATCTTTTAGCTTCTGCTAATTCTGATTGTGTAGCATTTGATTTACTCAGCAATTGCTGAATTCTTGTTTTCTTTTCACCAATTTCTCTGTCTTTTACTGTTATTGAACTGTCTTTTTTAGAATTGGACGTTTTTAATATATCATATCTTGACGCTGCATCTTCAAGTTCTTTTTGAAGTTGATCTTTTTGTGTAGATGTAGTTGCAATCATCGTTTCCTTCTGATCAATTACTGTTTTAGTTTGGTTTTTATCATATATAATATAACCCCAAGTGCCAAGTAATGCAACTACAAGTATTGCTGTAATAATTGCAGGAAGGTTGTTTTTTTTATTAGTTAAAACAGTTTTTTGTTGTAAAGGTGTTTGTTCTGCTTCGGGATAGTTTTCGAATGCCATGATATAAATTTTAAAAATGAAATATAATTAATTTAGAATCAAGTATAATTTAATGCAATAATTTCGTTTTTGATAATTTGCGACCTATTTACGAATACTGTGCCAAAAATTATTAAAATAAATTTAAGATACAATAATAATTACATATAATTGATTATGAGTGTTGAAAAAATAATTGGAAGCTGGAAAAAGAAAGTTTTTAAACCGGTTTATTGGCTGGAAGGCGAAGAAGAATATTACATAGATCGGGTTATAAATTATGCAGAACATAAGTTGCTGCCTGTGTCAGAAGCAGAATTTAACCTTACAGTTTTTTATGGTAAAGATGCAGATTGGGCTGAAGTCATAAATGCCTGCAGAAGGTATCCGATGTTTGCAGAAAAACAGGTTGTTATATTAAAGGAAGCCCAGCACATGAAGGAGATTGATAAGCTGGAAGCTTACATAGCATCGCCACTGACTACAACAATATTTGTTGTAGGTTTTAAAGCAAAAGGCGTTGATAAAAGAACGAAACTTTATAAAATTTTACAGACTAATGCCGAAGTTTTAACTACAAAAAAAATTGCAGAAGGGAAAATGCAGGAATGGATTATTGAATTAGCTCTTTCTAAGGGTTACAGTATTAATGCAAAATCGGCATCGTTGCTGGAAGAACATACAGGAAATGATTTAAGTAGAATCGCAAACGAAATTGATAAACTTTCAGTAAATCTTCAACATAAAAAAACAATTGATGACGACGATATAGAAAAATTTATTGGCATAAGCAAAGAGTACAATGTGTTTGAACTACAGGGAGCTGTTGCAAAAAAAGACCTTGCAAAATGTATTAAAATAATAAATTATTTTGAAGCCAATCCCAAAGCTGCAGCCATTCAGATGGTATTGCCTGCATTGTATGCTTACTTCAGTAAAATTTATGCAGTTTATGGTATGAATGATAAAAGTGATGGCGCTTTAAAACCACTTTTTTATTTTAATCCTGTTGCTTTATCGCAGGCTAAAGATGCAATGAAAAAATATGGATACGACGGCGTAGAACGCATTATTTTGTTGTTGCACCATTACGACTTAAAAAGCAAGGGAGTGGGTGACAGCGGTACATCTGGTGCAATGCTTATGAAAGAAATGGTTGTAAAAATGATGATGGATTAGCCAAAGCAAAAATGATTATACGTTCAATAATTTTGCCTGCTCTTCATCCATTTTTAATTGCATTTTAAGCGCTTCTAATCCTTCGAATTTAATTTCGTTGCGAAGGAAATTTTTTAAAGTGATTTCTATTTCTTTTCCGTAAATATCTTCATTAAAATTAAAAATATTTACTTCTATAGTTCGTTTTTTACCATTCACAGTTGGCCTGTTACCAATGTTCATCATTCCTTTATAAAATTTTTTGTTGATGGCAACATCAACAGCATAAACGCCATCACCGGGTATTAGTTTATTTTCATTTGCTATATTCAAATTTGCAGTTGGGTAACCAATTGTTCTTCCAAGTTTATTTCCTTCGATTACAATACCACTAAAAAAATAATTATAACCAAGGTATGCAGCAGCTGTAGCAGTTTGGCCCGAAAGTAAGGCCGTCCTTATTTTAGTAGAACTGATGGTAATGTCTTTTAAAATATGCTCCGGTATTTCAATTACTTCATAATTATTATGAATACCTTCATTTTTTAACAGGCTAAAATCACCTTCTCTGTTATTTCCAAATCTGTGATCATATCCTACCACAATTAAGGATGGGTTAAATTTTTTTACAAGAAAATCATCTATATATTTTTTTGCAGTGAGTTCAGAAAAATCTTTGTCAAATGGAACAACCACAATGTTTTTAATTCCCATTTTTTGCAGAAGTTCGTATTTTTCTTCAGGCGTATTTAAAACAAACAATGGCTTATCCTTTATTTGCACAATCTGTTTTGGATGTGGGTAAAAGGTAATAAGTACGGGCGTTCCGTTAATTCTTTTAGCTTCACTTATCAGTTGAGAGATTATCTGTGCATGGCCAAGATGCACACCATCAAAGCTGCCTGTTGTAATTACGGCTTTATTAAAATCGGGTAGCGTATTTATATCTTTATAAACATTCATATTTGCGGTGCAAAAGTAGTTAGGAAAACAATATTGAAAATCGGAGGTATAATATTTATTTTGCACTAATAATTTGTTTGGCAAACACAAAAATTCAAATATAAAATTCAGGCTGAGCAACATTCGCCATTCAATTATTCAATATTTTAATTATGTCGTTATATACAAAAAGAGGAGTTTCAGCACAAAAAGAAGAAGTACACGCTGCGGTGCAAAATCTTGATCAAGGACTTTATCCATGTTCATTTTGCAAAATTTATCCTGATTTTTTGGGCGGAGATGATGATTTTGTAAATGTGATGCATGCAGATGGCGCAGGAACCAAAAGTATTCTTGCATATTTATACTGGAAAGAAACCGGCGATATAAATGTGTGGAAAGGAATTGCGCAGGATGCTGTTGTAATGAATTTAGATGATTTACTGTGTGTAGGAATTCATGATAATATTGTTTTCAACTCAACCATTGACAGAAATAAAAATTTAATAACGGGCGAAGTATTAAAACATATTATTGGGGGGACCCAGGAAGTTTTTGATATGCTTGCAATGCACGATATTAATGTGCATTATTTGGGTGGCGAAACTGCTGATGTTGGAGATGTTGTAAGAACTGTTGCAGTAAACGGAACAATGACCTGCCGTTGGCCTAAAGCTAAGTTGATAACCAACGATAAAATAAAAGCCGGTAACGTAATTGTTGGCTTTGCTTCTTACGGACAATCAAATTATGAAACCGAATATAACAGTGGTTTGGGAAGCAACGGACTAACCAGCGCTAGGCATGATGTTTTAGGTAAATTATATGCTGAAAATTTTAAAGAAAGTTTTGATAATAATCTGCCGGAAGAGGTGGTTTACATTGGTAAACACAAACTCACTGATGAAATAGTTAGAAATGATGGTGAAAAAACAACTATTGGAAAATTGCTTTTAAGTCCTACAAGAACTTATGCTCCTGTTTTAAAATCATTGCTTAGCAACCATTTTGAAGAAATTAATGGACTTATACATTGCAGTGGTGGCGGACAAACAAAATGTTTAAAATATTTACCCGGTAATTTTAAAATTATAAAAGACAACCTTTTTGATGCTCCTGAAATTTTTAATATAATCGAAAAAAGCAGTGGCAGTAATTTAAAAGAAATGTACGAAGTATTTAATATGGGTTGCAGGCTGGAAGTTTATTGTGATAAAGAAAATGCGCAGACAATTATTGAAATAGCTGAATCCTTTGGCATAGCTGCACAAATTATTGGTAGAGTGGAGGAAAGCACCAAAAAAGAATTACTTATAAAAATCATAGGTGAAGAAATTTTATATTAGGCAATAATTATTTTGTTGTAAGAAAATCCATGTTTCTGCTTTTGTCTTTGCTTTCCCAGCGATAATGAATAGTGTAATTATTTTTATCAGTTTTAAGGCGGTAAGGAATTCTAAATTTTAAATCTACAATGCCGTTACTTTCCATTGCGGCCTTCACGCTTTTTAAAACCTCGAGTGGAATTTTAATTTCTTTTCCGGCCTTGTCAAATATCCAAAAAATATTATTTCCGTTTAAAAAATCCATTTGATTACTGCCGGTTACCTGAGATAATTCAATAGCCAGAAAAGCATATTTCGCGTTCACTCTTACATTAGTATCTACCGCCACTGTTATTAATCCTGATTTTAATCCATTCGCCTGTGCAATAGTTCCCACGGGTGTTTTAAGCAACACGGTTCCCGCTATTTTTGGTGGTAATGTTGAGTTAGGTTGAGCGGTTGCATAATTAATAAAAAGTATATTTAAAATAAGAAAACAAGAAAGATTCTTAAGCATGTTTATATTTTTATTGAAGATAAATATCTTGCTGCTAAGAAAATGCCAATTAAATTCATAAAAGAATGATCGCTTTAATTTAAACAATTTTTAGTCGATCCATATATTAGTTTTATTGAATTATAGCCTGTATAAAAATTATTTTTTTCCTTTTGGCGAAATAAGAATTCAATTTTTAAAATGGCGATATTTTTTAAAATACCCTGTATCTATTTACTGTATTATTGTTTAATATTTTTTTTCTTTTCATGAAATGCTTTAGTTGTAACTTCTACAACCCCCTTGTTGCCTTTCGCTCCATATGTTGCCACAGCAGCATTTCCTTTTAATATATTTATATTTAAAATGTTATCAGGTACTATTAATTCTATTTTTTTCTGATTTGATATTTTTCCGTCAAGTACGTATAAAAAATTATTGGGTGAAACTGCATCATCGAAATTGTGCCGGTTTATATTTTTGTTGGTTGGAGTGTTTGTTTTGTTTTCATTAGTGGAAACCAATTTGGAATTATTGCTAATTTCTTGAATAACATTTATAGAATCTGTTGCAATGGTTAAACTATTATTGTGATTATTTATTTTATTTGTTAAAGAATTTGGTTCGATTGTGGCATTCTCCAAGACTATAACTCCATTAGCAGCATCTTCTGCATATTTTCTAATCATCTCAATATTTCCTTTTTTATAAACCGTCGCTTTAACTCCTTTTATCACTTTATTATTAAGTTCTTGTTCCGTATATCTTACATCATTTATAATAACTAAACCTCCCTTTTTTATAAAATTATTTTTATTATCCAAATCAAAAGACATCGATGTAAACCTAGGGTTTTTTAAAAGAGCCTTGTTTTTATCAGAATTTTCTACTTGTCTTATTTCTATTTTAGTCACCGGAGGTGAATCTATTTTTGCTTTTTCTTGTTGTAAATTTTTAAAAGATTGGGATACTGCAAAATTTGAAATAGCTTCTAAAACATTTTTTGCAAATGCTTGCTGCCCATTTTCTGATAAAAGATATGCTGCATCTTTATCATTGGTTAAGTAACCGGCTTCAATTATTACAGAAGGAATATTATTTGCTTGTAAAACATAAATACCTTTTTGTCTTTGAAAAATAGTTGAAGGAACTGATAACCCATAATTATTTTTGAATGAATTTATGATTGATGTGCCCAGTAATTTACTTTTTTCTACGTTTGCAATATCTTCTTTAGGAACAATTACTTCAATCCCTGAAACTGTATTCCACTTTTCTTTTGGAGAAGAATTTAAATGAACAGAAATGAGTAAATCAGGCGCTTTTGATTTAGCAAAAGCTGCTTTTTTTCTTGGATCAGAAAATACATCATTCTCTCTACTCAAAATTATTTGTATGTTTTCATCTTTATTTAATGCCTTTATTTTTTTTACCAATTGCAACGCTAAATCTTTTTCGGTAATTCCATTTTTATTTACTGCTCCCGCATCTTGTCCGCCATGGCCTGCATCAAGTACAACTATTATTTTATTTGCCAGCTTTTTTGAAATGCCGCCATTATCAATTTTGTTTGCAATCTTTATAGTAAAGGCACCAAACAGAATTACTAAGAGCGGTAGAGCAAGCAAACGACTAATGTAATTCATACGGGGATGTTGGTTTTTTGTCAGCATCATAAGTCGTCTTTTTATGGGTGAATAGAAAAAATTATTGGTTATGTAAAAGTTTTTTTGTGGATAGGTTGCCTGAAGGATCATTGCAGCAAATGCAGTAGTATCGCCGTCTTCCACAGCTTGTTTGTCTGCAATAAATTCGTGTATCATGCTTAGTTCCTTTCTAATAAGCCAAAATACAGGGTTGCTCCAGAAAATAATCAGTATGATGTTAATGAACATTTTATCCCAACTGTGTCGTTCTTGTACATGCGCTATTTCATGTTTAAATATTCGGTTCCCGCACGGGCTGTTAATGTCTATCTGATTGTTCCAAAATATGTATTTGAAAAAAGAAAAGGGTGTTCCTCTTGCTGCATTGGTATTAATAAAATGAACATTCTCTACATTAATTTTCTCATTCGTTTTAAGAAGGATAAATATCGAAACCAACATTTGAGCAATCATTATCAAAAATACTGAACTGATTAAAGCATATAAAAAAGGTAGAAGATCTACAAAACTCAAATGGCTTTTTGTTGGTGCACCAATAATAATTTCATCCATGTATTCATCTCCGGTCCTTACAACCTGCAACATTTTTACAACATTCGTTTTATTTGCTGCTTCATGAAAAATATTAAACTTAATCAGCGGTAATCCTACTGAGAGAACAATAATTGCAAGCAAGTAAAACCTGTTGTATGCATGAAAAACTTTGTTACGCAGAAAAAACCAATAATAACCATAGAGTACTGCTGAGCAGATAATGACTTTAAGCAGGTAATATGAAAATGCTAACATAAAAAAAGGTTTATTAATAATAAATTCCATCTTCACAACAACCATCCCCATTCTGAAGATGGTTAGGGGAGGCAGTTATTTTTTCTTCAATTCTTTAAGCAATAATTCCAAATCGTTGATGCTTAAATTATTTTCCTTTACCATAAAAGAAACTGCATTGCTAAAGTTGCCTTCAAAATATCCTTTTACAAAGGTTTTCATAGTGGCTTTGCTGTAGGCTTCTTTACCTATAAGTGCATAATATTGATGCATTCGTCCAAAAACAGTTACGCCTATGAATTCTTTTTCAGTTAAAATTTTAATAACGGTAGCTACGGTATTATTATGAGGTTTTGGTTCCGGTAAGCCATCAATTATTTCCCGTAAAAAAGCTTTATCCAGCCTCCATAAAACCTGCATTATTTGTTCTTCTGCTTTTGTAAGTTGCTTTATCATATTATAAAATTGAAAGCATAAAACTATAAAGATAGTTTTATAACTACAAATATAGTTATCCACATAATTTAACATGATGCATATAAAAAAATATTTTATATCAGTTACATGAATATTTACATTTGCTTTAATCAAAAAATAATAAATCACTTATGTCCCAATCTATAATAGAATTAAAAGGAGTAAATATTTACCAAAGCGAAACACTTATTTTAAGTGATGTAAATATATCGGTTGATAAAGGTGAATTTGTTTACCTCGTTGGTAAAACGGGAACTGGAAAAAGCAGTTTACTGAAAACTCTTTATGGCGATCTCGAGTTAACAGAAGGACAGGGTTGGGTTGTAGGGCATAACTTAAAAGAATTAACCTGGAAAACAATTCCTTTTCTTCGCAGAAATCTAGGTGTAGTTTTTCAGGATTTTCAATTGCTGACTGACAGAAATGTAAACGAAAATTTAAAGTTTGTTTTGCGCGCAACCGGCTGGAAAGATGAAAAGTTAATGGATGATAAAGTTTCAGATGTTTTAGAAAAGGTAAATTTAAAAACGAAAGGATTTAAAATGCCCTTTGAATTAAGTGGCGGCGAACAACAAAGAATTGATGTAGCCAGAGCCTTACTGAATTCCCCAAAATTAATTTTAGCAGATGAGCCTACCGGAAACCTTGACCCCGAAACCAGTGATGAAATAATGCAGCTACTGTTTCATATCTGCAGAGATTTTGGAACTACAATTGTGATGGCTACACATGATTATGTGGTAATAAATAAATTTCCGGCACGAACAATGAAAACAGAAGATGGTAAAGTTTGGGACAACGCTACTGTATCATATCACTAATAATAAGTGCATTTTGATGGTTGTTGTATAATTTTTTTAATGCAGTACCTCGGTACTGCATTTCTTTTACAGTAAAAGGTTTTGTAAATAGTTCATTTATTTTTTCTTTAAAACCATTAGCTGTCTTTTCAATGTAACACAGTTCATTTAACCCTGAACCTTCAATACCAGCATGATTTACAATACAGTGTCGTCCATTGTACAATGCATTTAATAATTTTAATTTTATACCTGTTTTATTAAATGACGGCAAAATGTTTATCTGCGCATTTTGTATAAGCAGCTGCATATTTATGTTTGAAGGACTGATAACTATACTGATGTTACTGTAAGATTTTGCAGCCTTTTTTAACTTGTTCGATGGATTAAAACCTGCTATTACAAAGGTTGTTTTAATTTTCGAAAAAACATTTTCAATTAGCCAAATGGCGGCTTTTTCGTTTTCATTTACTGTAAAATTTCCATGGTATAGGCAATATTTACCGGTACCATATTTTGATGTTAAATGACTTTCCGGTAAAAAAGCAGGTAAAAAAAGAATACTTTTTGAACCAAATATGGTTTGAAAAATTTCTTTATCAGCTATGCTTAAAGCCAGGATAAAGGCTCTGTTTGCAATATTAGCTTCATACTTTTTTAAGAGTTTAGTTTCTATAGAATAGTATATTTTCTTTAGAATATTTTTTTCGTGGCTGGCTAAATTATCATAATAGATATACTCAACATTAAGAATTCTTAAAAATATCTTTCTGTCTTTAAGGTCATTTTTAAATAAATGAAATGTCGTGTGAAGGCCTTCAAATAAAATGGGAGAATTATCTTTATTTAAATTCTCTAATAATCTTTTATCTCCTCTAGATGCAACTATGTATGGTAACGTAAATGAAATGCCTGCAACAGTTTTACGTAAATAGTAGGTAACACTTTCGCAATAATTTTCTAAAATATTTTGTTTTGGTCTTTTGTTTAAAAAACAATGAAGTTTAATTTTTATACCAATTGCATGTAGTGCTTTTATTTTATAAAAAGCATCAATTACTCCACCAAAATCTGCAGGATAAGGCACATCATGTGTTACAATATGTAGATGTTGATCGCTCACAGGTAAGGCAGATAAATTATTTCTAATTTTTTACTTTCATTTTCCCAACAAAGTTCTTTAGCAGCCTTAATGCAATTCAATTTATATCTTTCGTATGAATTTTTATTCTCTAATATATTTTTAATGGCTAAAGCAATTGTTTTAGCATCATTAGATTCTATTAAAATACCACATTTGTATTTTTCTATAATATACTTTACTTCGGGGATGGCTGTTGCAATGATGGGAACCCCCGCATGCATGTAATCAAAAATTTTATTGGGTAAGTTGTAAAGGCAATTTAAATCATCAAACGAGTCTAAACTAAAACCAATTTGCGCAAGGCCAGTATATTTTTGTAATTCTGCAGGAGGCAATTTGTCTATCATATACACATTATCCTGCAAGTTCCACTCAATCCTTTTTTGTTTTATAGTTTCCCATTGAGTACCACTCCCTATAAAAAACAACAAATAATTTTCAGGTAAATATTTCATAGCTTCCAGCAATTCAAGTCCGCCTCTGCCTTCATTTACTCCTGCACCCTGCAGTAAGAGAATGATTTTGTTTTTCCATTTCTCCGGTAATGCAATTGGATTAATTTTTTGGGTGACAGGTACATTTCTTACCACACTAATTCTGTTTCCGTACTCCTCAAAATATTTATTTTTAACAGAATCATTAACTGTATACACAACTTTCAATTTTGGAAAAATACTGTCTTCAAAAAATTTCCAGAATTTTCTTTTTACATGAGAACTTTTAAGTTCAGGAACACCGGTAAAATATTCATGTGTATCGTAAAACAAAAACTTATTTTTTATTTTGCTGACGATGAAATTTGGAACCAGTACATCAAGATCATTGGCAAGTAAATAATCTGTTTTACAAAACAATATTTTACATAAAAGTTTAAAATTAAATTCTGCATACTGCATAATTCCTTTTCTAAAAAAGCATTTTATTCTTGTCGTTTTAAAAGAATATTCATCTAACGGCAAACTGTCTTTAAAAGATCTGGCAATCACAGACACATTAAAACCCATTTGTTGTAAAGTGGCGCAAATTCTTATTACTCTTTGATCAGTAGTAAGATCAGAAATAACTGAAACGGTGATTATTTTTGCAGACATATAAAAGGTGAAATACTTTATTTATTGTGCAAGATAAACGGTTAAATGCTTGCGTATATTTTCAGCTGCATTGCCAACACCAAAAATCTTTGTTGTAAAATCAGGTTGCAGATTTGGTAGTAAATTAAAATTTTGTATGATGTCATCGCTTTCAGCAACTGTTTGTAGGCTGCACTTTGCATTAATAATTTCAGGCCAAAACGGATGGTCCATAATAATTAACGATTTTATCTGTAAAAAATACGCTTCTCTGCTTGTGCCGCCACTGTCTGTAATTATGTATTCAGCGCCGCTAAGGAGTTTTTTCATTTCAGCATAACCGAGTGGTTGTAATAAATTAAAATTTATCGTCAACCCATATTCTTCTAATTTTTTTTTTGTGTGCGGATGAAGCGGCATTACAACCGGAGAAACTGTATGAATCTTGTTTAAAGCATTAATGATGTTAGTAAGATTATCCTTATTTATAACATTAGCCTCGCGGTGTATTGTGCAAACAATATAATTTGGATCATCAACTATCTTGGTTTTTGCCGGGGCAATTTTTAAGAAGGCATCAAGCATCAAATCTCCTGTCAGCAGCAATTCATTTTTAATAGCCATTCCGTGGCCTTCGCTTTTCATGGTATCAAAATTGTTTTCTGTGCAACAATAATTTACGTCTGCAAGTCTGTCCGTAATAATTCTGTTTAATTCTTCGGGCATACTATTGTCAGTGGTTCTTACACCGGCCTCAAAGTGGATTAATGGAAGTGAACATCTTTTAGCTGCCATTGCAGCTGCTAACGTAGTATTTGTGTCGCCGTAGGTAAAAACCCCTGCATTCTTTTGATTCAAAAAATAATTATGAAGCGATTCGGCAGCCTGTCCAATAAAAATGTGCGGGGAATTATTTTGAATATTAAAATTTACATCAGGAGTTGGTATCTGCAGTTCACTAAAAAAAATATCGCTCATATTGGCACTGTAATGCTGACCGGTATGGATTATTTTTTGAACTATATTTTCATCCTTTAAAAGTTCATTATACAAAACCGCCAACTTTATAAACTGCGGTCTGTTGCCAACTATATGTAAGATTGTTTTCAAATTATTGCCCGGAATAAATTTTTTCAATGATTTCTATTGTTTTCAATCCTTCTTCTCCCGATGCAAAATCATGCGAAGGGTTTTGCAAAACCTTAATGAGGTTTTCATAAACCTTATCGTGGTTGCTCATACTGCCCTGGTAAAACCCGTAACCATTGGCGGCATTGCCTTTTGGCAAAGTTGGAAATTCTATATCCCTTACGTTACAGTATTCCAGTTCATTCAAATATTGTCCACCAACTTTAACTGTTCCATTTTCACCAAAAACAGTAAAGGAACCTTCCATGTTACTTGAAAAACTATTGACGGTATAATTAAGTGTACCAATAGCATTGTTCTTCATTTCAAAAAGTACAACTCCGGAGTCTTCAATTTCAATACTTGCATGTAAGTAATTTTTCAAAATTGATTTTACTTCCGCAACATCTCCCAACATCCAGTATAATAAATCTATAAAATGACTGAACTGCGTAAAAAGTGTTCCGCCATCCAGATCTTTTGTACCTTTCCAATCTGCATAATACTCTTCTGGTCTGTTCCAGAAACAGTTAATCTGAAAACTTAAAATCTTGCCCAGCTTATTTTCTTCAATCAATTTTTTTAAAAAAACAATAGGGGGGTTGTAACGGTTTTGTTTAACAACAAATAGCTTTTTATTAGCGTCTAAAGCCGTTCTTATCATGAGTTCTCCGTCTGTTACAGTGATGCTGAGTGGTTTTTCACATAATACATTTATACCTTTCTTAAGGGCGAGAATGCTATGCTCGGAATGCAAACCATTAGGTGTGCAAATACTTATTACTGACAAATCTGTTTCATTTTTTAATAAATCTTCGATTGTGTAATAAGGTTTGGTATTGTATTTTAATGCGAAGGAATTGCATTTTTCGATATTTGTGTCGCAAACTGCTGCAAGATTTCCTAATTTTATAATCTGGTCTGCATGTCTTTTGGCGATTCGACCACACCCTATTATTGCAAATCGTAGACTCATAAGCCGCAATATTCAAAGAAAAACTTGATTTTCCACATTATTCAGCAATTATTATATACTTTTGCACTCATTTATAAAAAGTAAAACAAACCGTTTTAAACAAAAAATTAATGTCGCATTTAACTTTAGAGAGAAAAGCAACTATTTTCTTAACTTATGGCGGAACCGCCAAAAACACTGGCTCTATTGAAGGGCAAATAGCAATGATTACGGAGCGCATCAACCATATTTCTATGCATCTTAAAACCAACAAAAAAGATTTTTCTTCCCAGCGTGGTTTAATGATAATGGTTGGACAACGTAAAAGATTGCTTACTTACCTCAGCAAACATGATCTTACAGGTTACAGATCTTTAATTGAAAAATTAGGTCTTCGTAAATAATTTATATTATGTAATTATTAGATTTTTTTCCCAACTGTATTATACTGTTGGGATTTATTCTTTATACCTACTATCTTTTTAACGTGTTGAAAATTAATTTCAACGATAAATAATTAAAAATGGCATTACTACAACCAAAATCAATTACGTTCGATATAGGTAGTGGAAGAATGGTTACCATCGAAACAGGTAAAATGGCTCGCCAAGCTGACGGTGCAGTTACAGTTCGTCAAGGTAACTGTATTTTATTAGCAACTGTGGTAGCTAACAAAGAACCAAAAGAAGGTCAAAACTTCTTTCCTTTATCAGTAGATTATCAGGAAAAGTTTGCATCTAACGGTCGTATTCCGGGTTCATTCTTTAAAAGGGAAGCCCGTTTAAATGATTACGAAATTCTTACATCAAGATTAATTGATCGTGCACTTCGTCCATTATTCCCGGAAGATTATTTGTGCGATGTGCAGGTTTTAATTTCACTTATCTCATCTGATGATGAAGTTATG
>Ga0123337_10003057_pt1 | contig 18264 bp, 11 predicted proteins | sample frozenSSSSmetaG_FD_89792 | JGI IMG/M metagenome (GOLD analysis project Ga0123337, IMG submission 89792) | Glacier valley bacterial and archeal communities from Borup Fiord, Nunavut, Canada, to study Microbial Dark Matter (Phase II) -... | ecosystem: Environmental > Aquatic > Freshwater > Ice >... | reverse complement strand
CCTCATCCAATAGGTTGGTTTTAGTGCTGTCTTGTGCCAGCATTACCCTGCCGTAGGTTAACAGCGCTGCTGCTAATACAAATCGTTTCATGCTCATTCTGGTTTATCTGTTTTTTAAATCTGCTGTTATTATAGTATCTCATGATCGCAGATAGCAGACTGCTAAAAGCAAAGATGCCGGATCCTGATTAACACAACACCGTTAATGAATGAGCCTTCGGAATACATGAAAAATAGTGTGAAATATAAATTGCCGTATAGCACCTTACATTCCATGCCTTTCACCCGAAAGCTTTGAATGATATCCCGATTTTCACGGGATTGTACAGGCAGGTCTTCTGGCTTACTCTCTGTTCAACACCTTCCCATCCTTACAGACAGTGGTACGCAGATTGAACAACTTGTCGCGAGCGCTCACGACAGGAGCATACAGCTACGGGGATAGCTCCGGAATTTAACCGGATTCCCTTTTAAGGCCGGAATCAACCGGCCACCTGTTACAGTCGCAAATGTAGCAGAGTTGAATTGACTTTCAAAGTTATCTTGCCGCACAGTTACTAAGATCATAAAGAAGCAAATAGGAATTTTTCTTTAATTCGATGCTGCCTTCGCTACCTCCGTGGCTAAAAAAAACTATAAAAATTGGATTGATATCCCTGCTTGGTAATTAACTGCTGGAGCTGCATTATAAAAACGATTGGCAGCGGCGTTTACATCATTTCCCAAACTATATGTCTGGTTAAATAAGTTATCGGCAACAATAAAAATATCAGCATTCACATGTTTACCAAATACCAGTTTATATCCGGTTTTAAATCCAAGTAAATTATAAGAAGATGCAAATTCAGTATTAGCATCATTCATAGGTATACGATCGCTGTAATAATAAGTAATGTTTGCATACCATCCAGGTCTCGTAACAAAGTCTATCCCTGTTGCGATAGTATGAGGAGCGACACTGGGAATATGATTTCCTGAAAAATCAGTATTTACCTGTTTGAAATCATTGTACCGGTAGTGCTGATAGGTATGACTAAACCAGATATTACATTGCGAAATAAACCGTTCCGTGTTTCCCGTTACCTGGTAATTGAAAGCTGTTTCGATACCCTGTTGTTTTGTGCTGCCTGAATTTATAAAGTAATCGGCGCCACCTGCATCGCGTCGCCCTGTGATAGAATTTTGAAGCCGGAAATAATATGCGTTGATGTCAACCGATAAATGATTTAAGAAACTGCCTCGAAATCCAAGCTCATAATTTGTCCCATGTTCAGCCTGGAGGTTGGTATTGATAACACTGGTTGATGGAAGCAATTCAGCAACAGTAGGAGGAGAGAACCCTTTAGATACAACACCATAGACCGATAATTGCGGCGTAATTTTTTTTAGTAATGAAACACGTGGCGCCAGTTCATTGTTATAATTTGTTTTATAATTAAATGATGGCACAACGGATAACCGAAGGAATGAAATATTTGATTTGTTATAACTGAGCCCTGCTGATACAATCCATCCTTTCGGCATTGTGAGGTCGGTTTGAAAAAAAGCAGCCATCAGGTTGTTATTTATTTCATCATCCGTCTGCAAAGAATCAATTGTACCTAGTTTGTTCTTATAAACTTTATCGGTAGCATAGCCTTGTTGTGCTTCTGCGCCGGCGAGTACTTTAAGTGTGGTCTCTTTAAAACTTGTAGAAAAGCTTACGGTAGTTCTCCCACCAAAATTCGGCTCAAGTCTTCTTTCGTAATTTCGGATAGCAGGATTCTGTACCTGGGAGAAAGCGCCATAAACAGATGTAACATTTTTCCAGTGCGCATCAAAGTTATATTCATTGCGAATCCCTGACCATAAAGATTTCTGAAAGATAGCTGCCTTGTTTTGCTGTGAACCCGGAAAGCCACCACCTGCGGGTCTTGCAGCTTTGGGATCAGCCTTGTATTGCGCTTTTGTAAGGGCACCAGGTGTTTGATAATACAAATCACCATAGAATATATTTGTTGACAGGCTTTCTTTTTCATTGGCTTTTACCTGGGTTTCCCAATTTACAACATCCCTTCGCATAGCAGACTGCTGCCTGTAGCCATCACTCTTCTGGTGCGTATATGAAACAATATTACGGAAAGATTCATTTCCTGTGACAGCTGAAACGTTTATGTTATGAGACTGATAACTTCCGCCGGAATAATTCAGAGAGACTCTATTGGTAGGATTGTTCTGAAAACTATTAATCAGCATAACACCGCCGGTACCGGCTCCGTATAAGCTGCTGCCCGGGCCTTTTAAAATTTCAACAGAAGAAAAATTATAAAATGAAAGCTGGTTAAGATAAGTGTTACCTCCCGGATCTGTATAAGGAATATCATTAAGGTATATTTTTACGTTCCGAACTCCAAAGGGTGAACGAAGCGAACTGCCTCTTATATTTAAACGGTAACTTCCGGGTGACCGCTCCTCTATTCTTACCCCGGGTGAAGCATTGAGCGCCGCAACAATTGAACTGGCACTATATCGTTGAAACTGTTGCTGGTTGATCAGGCTTACCGGTGAGGCAAAGTCTTTTAGTTTACGGTTTTGCTCAAATCCTTTTACCACAATTTCCTGCAAAACAACCGGTGGTAAAGTATCAACAGGTTGATACCGGGCGAAAAGTTGAGAGGATGTAAACAACGCAATAATAAAAAGGCATCTCTTCATATACAGTAATTATCAGTACAAATTTAACCCAATATTTTTTTATCTTTCCATTTATGAATGCACCGAAACTTAACTTGTTCGACCTGACGATGATTGTTATCGGGCTTGTAATTGGTATGGGCATTTTTCGTACCGCCTCTGATGCGGCACAGGCTTCCATCACACCGTTTGTTTATTTTGCAAGCTGGATAATCGGTGGATTGATTGCATTATGCGGTGCGCTAACGTATGCTGAAATTGGATCACGGTTTCCGGTAACCGGTGGATACTATAAAATCTTTGCTGAGTGTTACCATCCTTCCGTGGCATTCGCCATCAATTGTATCATCCTTATTTCTAATGCCGCTTCTTTAGCCGGCGTTGCTCTTATCGGAAGTGAATATATCTCCCAGGTTATTTTTGTAACAGCTCCGTCTGATTTTATAAAGGCCCTTATAGCTATGGTGGCGGTGATATTATTCTACTTAGTCAACCTGGCCGGGCTTCGCATGAGTTCTAAAACACAAAATGTTTTGATGATCATAAAGATCAGCATGATTATTATTCTGATACTGGCTTTATTTTTTCCGTCAAATTACAGCACTGCCAGCCATTCCGTTGTAATACCTCGTTCGTATAGCCTGATGGATTACATCAAGTCTTTTGGAGTTGCACTGGTATCTGTCTCTTTCACTTACGGCGGTTATCAGCAAAGTATAAATTTTGGTGACGAGGTAGATAGCCCTCGTAAAAATATCCCCAGGGGTATATTCATTGGTATCATCGCTATTATTTTATTATACCTGCTGGTTCAGGTTGCCTACTATAATATTATAGGCTTCGACCAGTTGAAAACCACAAATGGCATTGCGGCTGTAGTTGCAGAAAAGATTTTTGGCACTACAGGAAGATATGTTTTTACGCTACTATTATTTTTCGCAGTACTGGCTTACGTAAATGTTTTGCTGCTTAGCAATCCCCGGGTAATGTATGCGATGAGCCTTGATGGTATTCTTCCGGCAGTGTTCAGGAAAAAAAATATTGAAAAAGATGTTCTTACAGTAAGTCTTACAGTGTTTGCTTTGGTATGCATTGTCGTACTATTCTTTGCGAACACTTTCGATAAGATTTTGGGCTTTACTATTTTTCTTGATTCAATTGGTATGGCAACTTCTGCCGCTACCATTTTTATATTACGTAAACGAACTAAGCACCTTGATAATACAGGCATTTATATCATGAAACTTTTTCCACTGCTGCCCCTGATTTTTATCGCTGCTTATATGTTCGTCGGCGTGAGCATTATGATCAATACGCCTCAGCTCGCATTAACGGGTTTAGCGGTATTCGCCGCTTTTCTCATTATATATTTCGCTACAGTAAAGTTCAGGTTAAAACCACAATAACTTATCTTAGGCGTAATAAATAGAAACTATGGATAGTATGGATGTCTCGTTTATTTTAAATGAATATGGCGAAGAAAGAGAAAATTACTTTAACGCAATAGCGCCACCGATTTTTCAAACCAGCAATTTCGCTTTTAAAAAAGTGGAAGACCTCAGAAAAGTTTTTGAAGATGAGATGTCTGGTTATCTATATAGTCGGGGCATCAATCCAACAGTAGATATATTAAGAAAGAAATTAGCGGCGCTGGATAACGCGGAAGATTGCCTGGTGTTTAACAGTGGGGCTGCGGCTGTGTTTGCCTCCGTGCTTGCCAGCGTTAAAGCAGGTGATCATATTGTTTCTGTAGACAGACCTTATACCTGGGCGCAAAAAATGTTTGATAATATCTTACCCAGGTTTGGTGTTACCACCACATACATCGACGGGACAAAGATTGAAAATTTTGAACGGGCTATTCTTCCCACCACTTCTCTGATATACCTTGAATCACCCAACTCATGGGACTTCGCGCTGCAGGATCTTTCAGCCGTGGCGGAACTGGCTAAAGCGGAAGAGATTACTACTATCTGCGACAACAGCTATTGTACCCCGTTATATCAAAAACCGATTGATGCAGGTATTGATATGTCAGTACAATCAGCAACAAAATATATCAGCGGGCACAGTGATACAATAGCAGGCGTTGTTACAGGCACTAAGCAAAGGATGAAAAAAATATTCGACAGCGAATACCTGAACATTGGCAGCGGCATTCAACCATTTAATGCATGGTTGCTTATCCGTGGCTTAAGAACACTGCCGCTCAGACTCGAAAGAATCTCCAACACCACTTTAACGGTGGTAGCTTTTTTAAAGCAACATCCGCTTGTGGAAAAAGTTATTTTCCCGCTCGACGAAACTTTTCCGCAATATGAACTTGCCAAACGCCAGATGAAAGGTGCCTGCGGCCTGCTTAGTTTTGTAATAAAAGCGGAGAGGATGGAACAGGTTATTACTTTTTGTGAATCGTTGGATCATATTCTGATGGCAGTCAGCTGGGGCGGTTATGAGAGTTTGATCATACCCAGGTGTGCATCTTTAACACCTGCTGATTTCGATCCGGCCAATACCGAACACCGGATGTTGCGCTTATACATCGGGCTCGAGGAAGCGAATTATTTGTGCACCGATCTTGAAAAAGCATTTAGTAAAATAGGATGATTTTATGCCGCTCAGCATTTCTTTAGGTTGATACTGTCTGAAATTGTTATTTTTAGCCGTGATTTGCCAAACCCTTGGTTGAGCCGTTAAGTTTTCACGAATTTAAGTGTATGAATAGAAAGATATTGTTCGGTCTTATTATAATGATACTGGTTGTAAACCCTTTGTTCAGTCAGAAAGTATGGAACCTCGCGCGTGCTGTTGAATACGCTGTGGCAAACAATATAACTGTTAAGCAGGCTAATATTTCTTCCTTACAGGCGGAACAGAATTTTTTATTAGACAAATCAGGTATCTATCCTACTGCTTCTTTCAGTAACAGGTGGAGCATGAGTTTCGGTCGCAGACAAAATCCTACAACCGGTATTTTAGAAAATACCAAAGCGCTTAGTTCAACATTTAATTTATCCTCCGCCGTTAGTATTTTTAATTTTTATTCCTTGCGTAACACAACTGCCGCAGCCGGATATCAACTCGCCTCTATCCGGGCTACAGAAGACAAAGCCAAAAATGATATAGCTATCCGCGTAGCCAATGCTTACCTGCTTGCTTTGCAAAGTAAAGAGCAGGTAAGACTTAGTGAGTTACAAATAAAATTAACACAGGAACAATTAAGCGTTACCCGTAAAAGAGTGGAGGCCGGATCGCTTCCTGAACTGAATGCAGCAGAAATAGAATCGCAACTGGCACTGGATAGCTCAAATCTTATATCTTCTATTTCTAACCGGGAGCTTTCACTGCTGCAATTTAAAGCAATCCTTAACCTTGACGCAGCTGCTCCGTTCGATGTTGAGACGCCTGACCTTGATAAGATTCCCATGGAGACATTAGGAGAGATGCAGCCGGAGATTGTTTACAGCCTTGCTCTTGCCAATCTTCCCCAGCAACGTATAAACGATTATAACATTAAAAGTAATGAAAGTAGTGTGGCTGCCGCGAGAGGCGCCATGTATCCTTCCCTGGGTGGATTTGTTGGATTGTCATCAAATTTTTTCGCACCCTTACAATCAAGTGTTCCCGGCACTTTGCCTACCGGCGAACAGGAAACCGGTTTGTTCATCAGGAACGGTACCACACTACTGCCTGTATTTTCTCCGACATTTACAGGCAAGACAATAAATAAACCCTTTGGCAAAATATGGAGTGGCTTCGGGCACCAGCTAAACCAGCAGTTCGGACGGTTCGTAGGCATTGGCATCGATGTGCCTTTGCTAAACGGACGCCAGGCCAGAACCCGATGGGAAAGATCAAAACTAAATTTAAAAAATGCTTATTACCAAAAAGACTTAGATAACCTGACCCTGAAACAGGATATATATACAGCCTACAATAACGCTGTAGCGGCATTGCAAAAACACAGCGCCAGTATAAAATCTGTTGAAACAGCACAACGTTCATACGATCTTAGTAAGAAGAGATATGACGTGAACCTGCTATCTTCATTCGAATTAATCACAAACCAGAATAATCTTTTTAAAGCCCAGATTGACTTATTACTTGCTCGTTATGATTATATTTTTAAAATGAAACTGTTGGAATTCTATAAAGGCCAGGGATTAAAACTGTAAGCCTGATCAAATCAGGAACCTTTGAGGGCCAACCCTAAAAATAAAAAATGTTATCAACCTTCACCAAAATTTATATCTCTCATGAATAAGCGTTTAATGTGGGTCATTATAGGGGTAGTAGTTCTTACCGGGGTATTGTTCATACTAAAGAAGAATGGCACATTGGGTAAAGATGAAGGTACCAAAGTGTCGGCTGAGAAAATAATCAGGCGTACCATTATTGAAACGGTCAACGCAAGTGGTAAGTTATATCCAGAGGTAGAAGTTAAAGTTAGTCCTGATATCTCGGGCGAAATCGTACAATTGGCAGTAGCTGAAGGGGATAGTGTAAAGAAGGGCCAAATGCTGGCAAAGATATATGCGGATATTTATACTACACAACGTGATCAGGCCGCAGCTTTAGTAAATCAGCAGGAAGCTTCCGTATCAAACAGTTCGGCACAATTGGAAGCGTTAAAAGCCAGCGTAGATGTTTCTAAAAGAGCTTTCGACCGTCAGAAAAAATTACTCGATGAAAAAGTAATATCGAGATCCGAATTTGAACAGGCAGAAAGCTCCTTCCTTACATCACAGGCCAATTACAATGCGGCGGTACAGGGGATCAAGGGAAACAGGGCAGGTGTGTCAAGCGCCCAGGCAAATCTTTCCAAAGCTAATAAAGACCTGAGCCGTACTGCTGTGCTGGCTCCTATGGATGGGGTCATCTCTTTGCTCAATGTAAAAAAAGGAGAAAGAGTAGTAGGTAATTCAATGATGGCAGGAACGGAAATGATGCGGGTGGCGGATATGAACCTCATTGAAGTAATCGTGGATGTAGGTGAAAACGATGTGCCGAAAGTTCATTTTGGAGATTCAGCTATCTTAGAAATCGACGCTTATACCAAGAGGAAATTTAAAGGACTGGTAACAAAAATTGCAAGTAGTAACAGTACTGCCGCAACAACAGGTAGCAACAGCGCTTCTGCTACCAACGATGTTACCAATTATAAAGTTCATATCCGCGTATTGTTCGATTCATATAAAGATCTTTTTGATCCTGCCAAACCAAAAAGTTTTCCTTTCCGTCCAGGCATGAGTGCCAGTGCCGATATCCAAACCAAACGTCATGAGAATGTTGTTTCCGTACCGATAAATTCAATAACCATCAGGGAGAAGAATAGTGATAAAACGATTGAGACGCAAAAATCAACCGGCATCCAGGCTTCTAATCCTGCACCTGACAAAGAAGTGAAATCAGCTTCTAATGATTTGGATGAAGTGGCTTTTATCATTCAGAAAGATGGTACGGTTAAAAAAATAAATGTTACAACCGATATACAGGATATCAATAATATACAAGTCCTGACCGGGTTAAAGGAAGGTGAACAGGTGGTTACCGGTCCCTATAATGTAGTTAGCAAGGTTTTGAAAGATGGAATGAAAGTGACTGTTGTGGATAAGGATAAGTTGTTTGAAGTGAAAAAACCTTAAACGATTGTATTGCTATGCAGTATGGAATAGTTGGAAGCGGAAGCTGGGCCACCGCTTTGACCAAAATACTTACCGATAATAATCACCAGGTTAACTGGTGGGTAAGAAATGAATTGATTATTCAGCATTTATTGCAACGGCGCCATAACCCAAATTACCTTAGTTCTGTTTATTTCGATACTTCTTTGCTATCCCTGCACACTGATGTCAGCGCTGTTATAGAAGGAAGTGATATCATTGTTATCGCAATACCTTCGGCTTATGTAAGAGGCACGTTTCAATCACTTGACAGATCGGCTTTCGCCGGAAAGAAAGTGATCTCTGCCGTGAAAGGTATCCTCCCTGAATCTAACCTGCTGGTCAACGATTACCTGGAGAATAATTTTGATTTTTCCTTAAATAATTATTTTACGGTGATGGGCCCTTGTCACGCAGAAGAGGTGGCTGCTGAAAAATTATCCTACCTCACATTTTCGGGAATGGATGAAAAATTTACGGCTCGGATAGCTGCTGACTTTCATACGGATTACCTTAACACAGTAATAAACCATGATGTGTTTGGTGTTCAATATGCCGCTATCCTCAAAAATATTTATGCACTGGGAGCCGGAATCGCGCATGGACTTGATTATGGCGATAATTTTTTAAGTGTCTTAATTGCAAACAGCGCTGATGAGATGGCTGGATTTTTAATAAAAGCCGGTATCCGTAATATAGAAGTAGGTATACATAAACAAGAAGATCCGGTATCACGTAAAAAGGTTGCTAACTATGCAGCCTCCGTTTACCTTGGTGATTTACTGGTTACCTGTTATTCATTGTATAGCCGCAACCGTACTTTCGGAAATATGATTGGTAAAGGTTATTCAGTAAAATCAGCACAGCTGGAAATGAACATGGTGGCGGAAGGCTATAATGCCAGCAGGTGTATTTATCTTATCAATAAAGTTATAAAAGCTGAAATGCCGATCGTTGAAACGATATATAAAATCTTATGGGACAACCTCTCTCCCCAGAGTGGATTTAAAAATATTGAGCAGAAACTGGTGTAACCATTTGCCTGGAGGGTCTTGTTATTATTTGAAAAGTTCTGCTGCAATGCCATCGGCAAAAAATTTACCATCCCTTGTTAACTGAAAGGCGCCATTGGTATTTGTCAGCCTGCCATCATGAATATATTTGAGGGTTGATACATCAATAGCAAGGGCGGCTTCTTTTCCAAACTGATCTTCTATATGTTTTGTATTTATTCCTTCGGCAGTTCTCAGGGATGTCATGATATATTCATTCAACTGCTGAACCGGGGTCAGCGATTCTATTTCGAAGGGTAGTTTATTTTCGTGTATAGATTTAATATAAAGCGCATTGTTGGCTATATTCCATTGCCTTGAATTGCCGTTAAAAGAATGAGCTGAAGGACCCAGTCCAAGATACTTTTTTCCCTGCCAGTAGCCTGAGTTGTGGCGGCTTCGCATCCCCGGCTTTGCGAAATTTGATATTTCATATTGTTCATACCCGGCGCTTGGTGCCCAATCTGACAAGATATAAAATTGAGCTGCCTGCATCTCTTCATCCACATCTTTTGTTTTATGTTGCCGGATCAATTTATAAAGAGCGGTAGAAGGTTCAACTGTAAGAGCGTAACAGGATAAATGAGTTACACCAAGCTCCCCCGCCTGTTGCAGGTTTGTGATCCATTGAGCATTAGTCATTCCCGGTACCCCATAGATCAGGTCAATGGAAATATTAGTAAAGCCTTTAAGCTTCGCTAATTCGATCACGGATAATGATTGGTTAGCAGAGTGAGCCCTGTTCATCCAAAGCAGGTGTTCAGAAAAAAAAGATTGTACGCCGATACTAAGGCGGTTAACGCCGGCATCTTTCCAATCTTGTAATTTTTGCAATGTGATATCATCCGGGTTGGCTTCAAAAGTTATTTCAGCAGTGGCGTCAATAGTAAAACTTTTATGAAGCTTATTAATGATACTATCCAGTTCTTCCTGATCAAGCAGGGAGGGAGTACCGCCACCAAAGTAAATCGTTTCAATTATCTCATCGCCTAAATAATCCGAGCCGCCGTTTTTTACTGATGAAGTCAATGCTATCTCTTTCAATAATGCAGCTATAAAATCACTTTTAGAATACAGCGAAGTAGAGAAATGAAAGTTGCAGTAGTGGCAAGCCTTTTTGCAAAACGGGACGTGTAGATAAATTCCGGCCATTGTTAGATAGTAAACTTTAAAACCGTTGTATGAGTGCAGCAATTCAATACCAGTATTCAGTGCTTGGGACAAAGATACCTGTAATATCAAAACATCTTACTGCAACATATAATGTAACTGATAACAACGTGATGACAAGCACAAAAACTCTTTGATCCCTCCATCGCAGGAGTTTGTAGGCAGACATCACCAGACTAAAAATATTTTTTTCTTACAGAATATAAATATGATCTTTAAAGTTGCTTGATTAAATCCACAGCAAAAGACGATTGCTTGTCTTCTAAATTTTCTTGCTACTAATGGTTGTCTTTCGATTTACTATTTTTTTGAAAGCCTTCTACCTGGTACTTCTTCAGTGTTATACAAACATTATTTATTATGATGATAAGAAATATTTTAAGTTTGATTCTATTGCTTTTTGTATTAGCTATCCAGGCTCAGACAATTCCTTCACCGAAGGAGCATTTTGGATTTAACATTGGTGATAATTATAAACTTGCAAACTATACGCAAACAGAAGCTTATTTTAAAAAGCTTGCTGCCGCAGCTCCCGACAGGTGCAAACTGGTGAATATAGGATTAACGGAAGAAGGTCGTCCTCAATATATGATGATTGTTTCTTCCGCTGAGAATATGAAAAATCTAAATCACTACAAAGAAATCTCACAGCGATTGGCTCATGCGGAAAACCTTACTGACGACCAGGCTCATGCGCTTGCCGCAGAAGGTAAAGCGATCGTGTGGGTTGATGGAGGGTTGCATGCCACGGAAGTAGTTGCCACGCAGCAACTCACAGAAATTATTTACCAGGTGCTTAGCCGCAAAGATCCTGAGACATTACATCTGCTGGATGATATTATTATTTTGTTCACGCATGCAAATCCTGATGGAATGGAACTGGTGTCTGACTGGTATATGAAAGACGCCGATACCGCTAAAAGAAAGATGAATATTCCCAGGCTATATGAAAAGTATATAGGTCATGATAACAACCGTGATTTCTTTATGATGAACATGAAAGAAACGCAGAATATCAGCCGTCAGCAATATGTTGAATGGATGCCACAGATAATATACAACCATCACCAGGCAGGACCTCCTGGTTCTGTAGTAGCTGGTCCGCCTTACCGCGATCCTTTCAATTATGCTTTTGACCCTTTGCTGGTTACCAGTCTGGATGCTATAGGTGCAGCGATGAACAGCCGGCTAAACCTTGAAGGCAAACCAGGATATACCCAGCGTGCCGGATCTGTTTATTCTACCTGGTGGAACGGAGGCTTGCGTACAACCGGCTATTTTCATAACATGGTAGGATTGCTAACAGAAATTATCGGTAGCCCTACCCCTGCATCCATACCAGTTGTTCCGCAACGGCTTATTCCTAATATGGCTACGCCTTACCCCGTTAAACCTCAGAAATGGTATTTCCGTCAATCAATAGATTATTCCGTATCGCTTAATTATGCCGTATTCAATTACGCGCTTCATCAAAAAGAAGATCTGCTTTATGGGATTTACAGAATGGGCAAAAATGCTATTGAAGCCGGAAGCCGGGACAACTGGATGCTTTCGCCTAAACGCGCTGATTCAATCACTAATGCATTTAAAAGAGACCAGCGGCTAAGACCGGGAGTGACAAATACCAGCGGTCCCGGTGGTGGTCAGAGATTAGACAGTATCCCTATGAAATATTATGACGAAGTGCTGGCAAATCCAAAATTCCGTGATGCCCGTGGGTATATTATTCCTTCCAGCCAGGCAGATTTTCCTACGGCAATAAAGTTTTTGAACGCGCTTATCAGGTCTGGCATACTTGTGCAAAAAGCTACGGCGGCCTTTACTGTCGCGGGCACTAAATATCCTTCCGGATCTTACATCGTTAAAACCGATCAGGCATTTCGTCCGCATGTGATAGATATGTTTGAACCACAGGATCACCCCAATGATTTTCAATACCCGGGAGGTCCTCCCATTCGTCCTTATGATGCTGCAGGGTGGACGCTTGCTTATGAGATGGGCGTGCAATTCGACCGTATTGCTGATGGATTTGATGGCCCGTTTACGCGTATTCCCTATGGTGAATTATTGTCGCCACCAACAATGGCAGCTTCTTTTTCGGGCAGCGGAGGCTATCTCGTCAGCGCGCGTATGAATAATTCATTCATTGCAATGAATGATATGTTGAAAGCCGGTATAGCAATTTATCGTTTGCCAAAGGGAATTATAGGTCAGCAGCAATCAGGGACTTTCTATGTCCCTGCATCGGGGAAGGCTGCACTGCAAAAGTTTTCTGCCGGTTTAGGTCTTAATATAGCTACGGTGGCTAAACGTCCGTCCGGCGCTGTAAAAATTGCTCCGATGCGGATAGGAGTTTGGGATAATTATGGCGGCTCCATATCTTCAGGATGGGCGCGCTGGTTGATGGAGCAATATCATTTTCCTATCACCCGGGTATATGCGCAGGAAATTAACGCTGGCAATCTTAAAAATAAATTTGACTTGATCTTATTTGTTAACGGGGCTGTTCCTGCTGTCAGGGGTATCAGAACTGAAGTTAGTAGTGGCGGCGAAAGGGGTGCCGATCCGAAGGCCAATGAAATTCCTTCTGAATACAGACCATGGTTGGGGAGGATATCAGCTGATTCATCCGTCCCGCAGATCAAGTCATTCATAGAAACAGGTGGCACGGTGGTTACCATTGGCAGCAGTACAAATCTGGCTTACCATTTAGGGCTTCCTGTCCGCAACGCCCTGGTTGAAATGATCGGTGATACAGTGCGTCCTCTGCCAGGTGAAAAGTTTTATATCCCGGGAAGCCTCCTGCGGATGAATGTAGATTCTACCTTGCAGGCTGGTTGGGGTATGCCCGCCGCTTGTGATGTTTATTTTGATGCAAGCCCGGCATTTAATCTTTCCCCTGAATCTATAGCCAAAGGACAGATAGTGCCATTGGCATGGTTCTCCACCAACAAGCCGTTGCGTAGTGGCTGGGCCTGGGGACAGGAGTACCTTCAGGATGCCGTGGCTGCATTCATGGCGCCCGTCGGGGCGGGTAAACTATATGCTTTCGGACCTGAAATAATGTTCCGGGGTCAGACGCATGGCACATTCAAATTATTTTTTAATACGTTGTATAAATATGTTGTGAGGTTGTGAGGTGTGACGTATGTGTCTGTAGAATGTGGTATAAATGAAGTAAAATATTTAACTGGCGATCTTATCTTCGCTTATTAAACAGCTGATTGCTGAAACTTAGTACCACATACCTCAAACCTCATACCCGTAAACTAACCGGAAGTATATTATTGTTGCTATTTGGTAACCTGTTGCAGGCCCAATACCTGCTTAAAATTGTACCAGTAGAAAAAGAGGCTGTTTTGAGGATAAAAACTATTACTTTCAAAACTTCTTTTAAAAACCAGGAGGAATGCGCTTCTTATATTGCTGCTATTCCCGATGTATTAAACTCAAAAGGTTATCCTGCGGCCTCACTCGATAGCATGCATTTTGATTCTACAACTGCAACTGTTCAATTATTTCTTGGACCTGCTTTTCACCTGGCTTCAATCAATGCCAGGGAAACAGATAAAGAGTTACTGGAACAATCAGGCTGGGATTTTATCAAATTTAATAATAGACCTTTCCGTAGCGGTGAATTGGAGACCAGGAAACAGAAGGTACTTGACTACCTCGAAAACAATGGCTATCCTTTCGCAAAACTCCAATTAGATAGTATATTATTTGAGAACGAAAATATTTCAGCTACTTTAAAAATTGATAAAGGCCCTTTTTACAAAATTGACAGTATCCGAATTTATGGTAATGCTATTATATCAAATGTTTTTATGCAACGCTATGTGGAGATAAGAAACGGATCTGTCTACCAGAAAAATAAATTGCTGCATATCAGTAAAAAGATCCTTGAACTTCCTTATCTCGAAGAGCAGCAACCCTGGAATGTAACAATGTTAGGTACGGGATCAATCCTCAATTTATACTTGAAGCCTAAAAAAAGCAGCCAGATAAATATATTAGTAGGTTTTTTGCCCGCTGCTAATCAAAATTCAACTGGCAGCAAATTACTTATCACCGGAGAAGCAAATATTAATTTGATAAATGCTTTGGGTAATGGTGAATTGATAGGCATAAACTGGCAACAGATCCAGGTAAGATCGCCGAGATTAAATCTTGCTTTCAGGCAGCCGTACCTATTGGGCTCCGCTTTTGGAATTAGCACTTCATTCGATCTCCTGAAAAAAGATTCTTCCTACCTTAATCTCAATTTTATAGTAGGATTGCAATACACACTTACCGGTGACCAAAGCGGACGGATATTCCTCCAAAATCTTAAAAGTACTTTATTAAATGTTGATACTGTGCTGGTGAAATCAAGTAAGAAACTGCCGCCTGAAATAGATGTTAGCTCTGTAAACCTCGGAATAGAATATGAACTTAATAAAACTGATTACCGTTTGAACCCCCGAAGTGGCTCGGAGTTCCAGGCTACAGTATCTGCCGGTACGCGTAGTGTTCGAAAAAACAGTGTTATAGTGAAATTATACGATCCTCTTTTTCCATTCTCTTCTTTGTACGATACCGTACAGCAGAAAGGTTATCAGTTTCGTTTGAAGCTGGCAGGTGCTCATTATTTTCAGACGGGCAGACAATCCACTTTAAAAACGGCTGTGAATGTCGGGTTATTTCAAAGCCCTTCGATATTTAGGAATGAGTTATTCCAGATAGGCGGATATAAATTACTCAGAGGTTTTGATGAAGAAAGCATTTATGCTTCTCAATATGCGGTGGGGACACTGGAATACCGCTATCTTATCGGACTGAATTCATTTCTCTTTACATTTATCGATGCAGCACTGGTTACTGATAAAAGTATTAAACCAGCAGTAAATAATAATTATGCGGGTGGAGGGCTGGGTCTTGCTTTTCAAACAAAAGCTGGCATATTTAATATTTCTTATGCTACTGGCAAAAGAAATAATTCGAAGTTGGACTTAAGACAATCGAAGATACATCTCGGGTATATCAATTATTTTTAGCGGGTAGGCTGGAGTGTTTCGACAGGCAATATTTTAAAGCAAAACTTATTTGATATTTTTACACCCCTAACTACTTTTAGTGAAATATTTCCTCTCTCTGTTTTTTCTCTTTGGATTTTTAAACAACTGCCTGGCACAGGTAGGTAATGATAGTGTTTCCGTTGAAACGGATACGGTAATTAAACCGCCGGTTTTAAACAGGGCTGATTCTGTTAGAAAAAGAAAGGCTGACAGCATTGCTTTGTTAGTAGCCGTGATGATGAAAAAACTTATTCAATCAGAACAATTAATAGGGGCAGAAATCAAGACAAGGCATGCTTTACGAACAAATACTTACTTTAATTTTTTTGGGAAGCCTCATTATGAGGTAAATATAAAACGTGCCGATAATAGCAAAGACGGCTTGTTTTACCTGCTTACTGGCGTCGTTTTATATTTAGCTCTTGTGAAGTTGCTTTTCAAGAAGTATATGAATAATTTGTTCGCGGTTTTTTTCAAGGTATCATTAAAACAAAAACAAATGCGGGAACAATTGCTTCAAAGTCCACTGCCTTCGCTGTTATTAAATATTTTTTTTGTTGTCTCGGGAGGTATATACATCAATTTTCTCTTAAGATTTTATAATTTTCATGGCACTGACAATTTATGGTATCTTATTTTTAATAGTACTATAGCCCTGGGACTGGTTTACCTGGTTAAATATATTTTTCTTAAATTTATTGGCTGGGTATTTCATATTTCGGAAGCTATTGATACTTACACATTTGTGGTGTTTTTAGTAAATAAGCTACTGGGCATCTTGTTAATTCCAATTCTGATATTGCTTGCTTTTTCGGCCCCACCTTTAACTTCCGTTCTTATAACTTTATCCTTTACGCTGGTGACAGTGTTTTTTTTCTACCGGTATATTGTATCCTATGGGCCGGTGAGGAAAGAAATAAAAGTAAGCCAACTTCACTTTTTATTATATCTTTGCGCATTCGAAATAATACCTCTGCTATTGATTTACAAGGTGTTATTGACATTTTTGGAAAAAAGTTATTAACTTTAACTAACGATAGCCTTTAACACATGCTAAAAAACGGTTTAAATACAGCCACAACTGTTAAAACTGTAAGAAAAATCCTTATTACTCAGTCCAAGCCTGATACTCAAAAGTCTCCTTATTTTGAGTTAGCAAAACGTTATAATATTGAATTGGAATTTTGTCCCTTCATCCGACTTGAAGGCATTCCAGCTAAAGATTTTCGAAAACAAAAAGTAGATATTTCCCACTATTCAGCTGTCATTTTTACCAGTCGTAACGCGATAGATCACTTCTTTCGCACCTGTGATGAGTTAAAAGTTAACGTCTCCCAGGATACGAAGTACTTTTGCATGACCGAGGCAGTAGCTTTATACCTGCAAAAGTTTATTCTTTACAGGAAAAGAAAAGTATTTTACGGCGCTGATGGAACAAACAAAAGCTTATTCGATGTTATTAATAAGCATAAAGAAAATGAAAGGTTTCTTTATCCCTGTTCAGAGAATCAGCAGGATAATGAGATAATCAATTGGCTGAAGCTAAATAATTGTGAGTTTGTTACGCCGTTTATGTATCGTACTATCAGTAATGATGTCAAAGAAGTGATGAACCAAACTTCATACGATGTCATTTGTTTTTTTACTCCAAGTGGTGTAAGAAGTCTGTTGGATAACTGTCCTGCGTTTAAACAGAATGGCACTAAACTTGGCGCATTTGGAAGTAATACTTCAAAAGCTATTGAAGAAGCCGGTCTTATTCTTGATATAAAAGCACCCTTACCTAAAGCCCCTTCAATGGCGGCGGCATTGGAAATGTATCTTTCAACGGTAAATAGCACGAAGGAATAATTTGACTATGACATCCTAATATTAACCTTTGTAAGCTCAGCCTGATAAATTTCTACATTTACTAACAAAATATGCAACTTGCGACTCATTCAGTTGCATAAATAAATAAAATAAAATTATTGGTTTTCTTTTTGCAATGTCATACTCATTGTCTGACTGACTAATTAAACATTGAGACAATCAAAATTAAACTTTCTCAGTATAAATCACATCATTGTTTCGGGAATTGCATAATACCTATTATTCAAAAATGATTGTGTTAATACGGGGAAGAGTTGAAGAAACGTTAAATATTATTTTTAGAACAACAGTATTGTATTTTTTTTCGTTTGTTCAGTCGGCAATAGTGAAATTAGATGATTATAATTTACAGGAAAATCGTCTTTATAAGGGGTGATCCTCGTAAAACTTTAATAAAATATTGCATATCTTCATATTTAACATAGGAGTGTCGATTTTACTGTATTTAAAATGGATTTTGCTAACTCAATATAAATTATATTTCCTTGGATGTTTTGGAAATGTAAGCACAGCAGTACTTTTTTGATAAATGTAGTTGTGGCTATGTGTGTTAAAGAGATACTGATAATTTCCTGACAGTTTTGCAATATTTTTATAGTTTAACCGTTATTAAAATAATTACTTCCGCAAGATATAAAGTATAAAAAAAAAATTCTTTTTGACAATGTTAACAAAATATTTTTCTTTTCTCATCCCCTTTAATTTTATGAAATTCAAATCACTGTCTCTTGTGGTCGCTGTTGCCTGTATTTTCATTTTGGCTAGTTGTGGTAAAAT
>Ga0123337_10003056_pt1 | contig 18274 bp, 7 predicted proteins | sample frozenSSSSmetaG_FD_89792 | JGI IMG/M metagenome (GOLD analysis project Ga0123337, IMG submission 89792) | Glacier valley bacterial and archeal communities from Borup Fiord, Nunavut, Canada, to study Microbial Dark Matter (Phase II) -... | ecosystem: Environmental > Aquatic > Freshwater > Ice >... | reverse complement strand
ATACTTGATCCGAAATATCGTGACGTCTATGTGCAACATTACTCATACTCATACTAAAACCTTCAATATACTGAATAAGCTTTAGGTATAACATAAATTCTATCTCGTGACTGCACTATCTAGCTGTTTTTGCAGACTTTAATTTTCCTGTAAGAATTCTCAACTCAAATAAAGATTCTTTTTTTTGTAATTCACCAGGCAAAATATTCTCCCTTTACTTTATTTATATAATATTTATGCAGCCATCTGGTTTTGATATATGCAAAAGTTCAAGATTTTACTATATTACTGTATGGATAGTAATATAGCACATATTGGAGATACTCATACCCAGTCTGTTTTCTCGGTTTACCCCTTCCCCATTTTTGCAGATATGTTATTATGAGAAATCAAGTTAATTTTGTTATTTTGCCAAAGATTTTATTAATTGACTTATAGCTTTCTGAGTCTCAATATCTTTAATTTTTGCGAAATCTTTCATAATTTCACTATACAACAGCTGATGTTTAGAGGCTATAGGCCCACTTTCAGATTCCAAGCCATCATAGAATAACTTATTTTCTCTCCCAAACTTTGAGCAATAAGAACTAATCTGCTAGCTGATATCATATTAAAACCTTTTTCATATTTTCTCAGCCGGTGGTTACTAACTCCAATATTCGTAGCCAATTGAACAGCACGCATTTTTTTGTAACTCTTAGGTGGTTTAACCTTTATACCGATTAATTGGTTTATATCTTTTATTATCGTTCTATCTTTATTCACATTTAATAATAACTTTTGGTTGATAACAAATGTAACTTATAGTTGGGCTTAAGTATAGCAAATTATTAAAAGCACATTAAATTAAATAGGAAAAGGAGATAAGTAATCTCCCACCTCCTTGAGAAGCTAGATAAAACATAAAAATTAGCTAATTTTTTGTTATTGTCTTATAACCTTCAGCCAAAATGAACTGCCTCTAAATTATCTACACCTAGTAGGAATTCTGGAACATTTTCACCTTGAGCAAAATCGTGTATATATGAAGTATGAATATTGTCAAAAGCAATCTTATCTAAAGAAGGAACTTGTATTCCCGCTTTTTGAAGTAGTTCAATGTGCCCCACCCTTATACTTTTTATACTGCTAGATACATTAAGCTCAACCGGCAAAGATTTAAATATTGACTCTAATTTGCTGTTATTAAGACTACAATCAGTCACAAAGAATTTATGTAAATTCTCAAGAGTAACAGGTCCGCTATCCGACACATTATCTGAATGTCGCGGTGCTGTAATTATTGTATGATTCGGGCAAGTTACCATTATAACTTTACCCACAATTTCGAGTAATTTCGTTTCCGGATCGCTCAAGAATAATATAATGCCGCTATCAGCATATTTTTTAAAAGCAACACCTGACCACTTTTCACCATCGTAAATAATTAACGCAGCAGGTTTGCTAGTTTCTGCAATAGATTTAGATGCTTCTTTAAGCCTTTCGGTTACTTCTTGTTTAGTTAAGAGTACAGGAATAAATAATTGTGCATCTATATCTTTAAAGACGAGCGGTACTAATTTTCCCATTTTCAAAGGAGAATAATTTGGGCTAGTATCTCTTAACAACTCCATCATTTCTTCAGCTTTGATAGGATCGAAGTCGATTTTAGTTGGAAGTGACTTTACTTTTATTGATTTAGGTGCATTTACCGGTAGTTTGTCAATTCTTTTTAAAGCTTCAATAATGAATATGCTTTGATTGGTTTCTATTGAAGCAAAGTGGGTAGCTAAATCACATATAGAAGTTGAACCTACGAATTCATTACCCGCAATTTGATCAAATATTAATTTAGCTAACGGATCTTTCCTCATGGGAATTCCTGCAGGATTAATATAAGTAACTTTACATTCGTCTTCATCCTTCCTTTCTAACTTAAGAGCTCTGTCACATTGTGTCATTTCTTTGTCAGTTAATAATAATATTATTTTTTTATCCTTGTCCATGACTTCAGATGTAAAATATTTTACTCTACTTTCCAAGTTTTCGGTGGAGGCTGGATTAACAAATTCGATGACATGATTTTTCAATATTTGAGCTAATGTTTCCTTCACCAGAAATGGAGGATACTCACCTGAACAGTCTGAATAACTTGGACCCCTCAATGACTTACTTAGTTCCTCATTTTCTTCTAGTATCTTAGCTGCTTTGTGACACGCTTTCCCTCCCGCCGATTCACCTTCTCTATATAAGCGAACACTCATAGCGTTGAGAACAGATGCAGGGTTGCTAAAACTCTTCATTGATGACGGAATTTCATCCGGATTAAATCCTACTTCTGAAAGATGCAAGTGTGATTGTTGTAAATTAGAAAAACTCTCAGGAGAATCTGAGTGTTCTGCTAAAAATTTTCCTAACTCATCTTTACCTCTTTCAAAGGCAAGAATCACAGGTGTTTTACCTGTATTATCTAAGGTGTTTGGGTTGATGCCCTGCTCCTTCATTTCAGCATGTAAAAATTTTGCCGCTTCAGTATAGTCTTGCTTTGAGGAAACCGCTGCATGTAAAGGACTACGCCCATTTGATCCTAAGATTTTTAATGCTTGAGGGTAAGCTTTTAACATCACTTCAAGTGCCTGAACATTATTATTCTCTGCTGCGAAATGTACTGGAGTATAATTGTTACATCCATGTGCCTGAGCCTTAATCTGAGCTAAAGTCTCATATTCCAATAAAATAGAAAGCATACCGGTGGGATCATTACCTGTTGCAGCTGTGATACTGTAATGAACCGGAAGACACCCTTTTGCATCTTCTAATAATATTAAACTTGGGGCAGCCTCTAATAATGATTTGACGTTTTCCTTAACTCCTGAGTTGACAGCTAAGATAAGAGCGGTGAACCCATCTTTGTTAGTTACTGCAGTGATATCCTCTTCCTTCATTCTAGGTAAAAGACTATTGACTACACCTGTATTACTATATCTTGACGCAAAATGTAGAGGAATGTTACCTGACTCATTTTTCTTACTAATTAGTGAAGAATCTATTTTAAGCAAAAATTCTGTTACATTAACGTTTGTATTTACAGCAGCTACATGAAAAGGAGTGGACTTATGCCTGTTTACTTCTTTCATTAAATCTGGATTCTTAGTATATATTGCTTCTACTAACGACAAGTCTCCATACCTGCAAGCATAGTGAAAAGCATTATTAAGATTTTGTGGCTCAACAGGATTTACAAGTTCAATAGGATCAACAGAATTGATCAGTGTTAAAGCCTCTTGATAGTCTTGTGCTTCGAGATACTTTGTAAATTGTTGCGCAAATTTAGACATAATTTTCTCCTTAACAGATTAACGTTAGTGTTTAAAATCGGTAGCTTATCAGTTTGACATTATTAAATACTTCTTCCTTAATTTATTTAAGGATCTAATTGGACTTAAGAAACTCTAGACGAAAGCTTAAACTGTAATTTCAATTTGATCTTGAGTTTTATCTCAAAATCTTGATTTAAACGTCTAGCAACTAGTATTCAACTTAGGGTCAATAACCTATATTAAAAATTAAACTATAAATAGTAAGGTTGTCAATAAAAAATTAAACTTGTAGTAATATAATTTTGAGTGTGGAAGCATTATTACTAAACTTAACCATGTTCTAAAATTTGCCCAAATATACCAAGAGGCTGCACTTCTTGAACTAAGAAACCTTCATGAAGAGGGATTTCATATTTGTCACAAAGAATTTTATCATGTTCTTTTTTCACTAAATCTATATTTAGCTCGTCAACTACTAGCTTCTGAGTGTCAAAAAAGTTGATTTTAAAATCTTTCAATGTTGACAACATTTTCGCACACTTAATTACTAATGGACCGCTATTATCATTGTCATCAAACTTCCCGAATTTATCTAAATGATTAACCTTTCGGACGAAACAATCTCTAACAGTACCTAATACTTTGGATAGAAAGCTAAAATTTTTCTCATTTTGCAAAGGCTTATTTCCTGGATTAATCAGGGTTATGTGCATATCACGTGACCCTGCTTTAATGAAAATGGCGGCAAAATCATGCTGATGTAACAACAAAGGCATTAATGCAGCAGAATAATCAAAATTGTCTCCAAGCTTATTCATTGCATCTCTTAAATTTTCTTCAATTTTCTCTCTGTAGCGATACTTGGTTATATTATCATTGCCCCTGTTCAAAATAGTAAGAGGTGTGCAATAAGTTCCGGTATCTATCAAGCTAAACTTCAACAACTCTGAGAATTTAAGCTCACTATAATGAGTTTGGTCTTCCTGTAATAACTGATGTTTTTTCAAGATAAAGGTATAATCAGCCTGATCAGCTAGTTGCTTTAACAGATCAGCTTTATTTTTAACTTTAGATTTAGCTATTTTCACTAAATTTTCAATCGCCGTTGAACGCTTCATTTTAAACGTGTGAGGTAGCTTATGTTGAATAGGGATAACAGAAACTTCCCAAGGACTTAGGCCGGCGATTCCGTATTTCAAATCCTGTAATATTTCACCGGGTTTATTACTTGACGTAATTTGAATTAGTTGTAAGGTTTCATTTCCTGCATTTTTCAGCACAATCCCCTCTTCATCTGATAAAAGAATTACAGCAGTACCGTTATTTATTGCATAATCTATTAAATGAACAATAAATTCATCTTCGACCTGCATAAATTTATCAATAGTTTTAACAAGAGAGTTACTTGGTAGTTGCAGCGCTATTAATTGTTCGATTTTTTCATTTGTATATAATATATTTGGTATAGATATTTCTGATGGTTCTTTCAATTGATGAATATTTTTCTTAATCAGATGATGTTTTTCTCTAAATACCTCAATCTCTTCGTCCATTTTTACCGATTTCGAAGGCGGCACTATCTTTGCTTTAGCTATGTTTATATCACTCACCTGTTTTATAGGTACCATATATTGTGCAATATCCTGCTGATCTTTCTTTGATCGGTCATGCTCAGGTAAAACTTGTTTTTGAATTTGTAGCGGCACCTCATTATGGGGGTTGTTCGTTTGCTCCACATACTCTTCTGGTCTAAAAGGATTCTGCTCTAATGGATCCCGCTCAGGCTGTGGTAGTGGTGCTTTAGGTTCAGGCTCATTGGGTTGAACCGGTTCCTCAGGATGAAGTAAAGGATCAGGTTCCTGCGGTATTATTTCTGGTTGCTGCATTGCTCCTTGCGCAACAGGACCTGCGGCTTGCATTACTTCGTCATCTGGTTCTAACGCACCCTGTGCTAACGGAGCGGGCTCAGGGTGTGGCGGTGGTGCTTCAGGTTCAGGCTCATTGGGTTGAACCGGTTCTTCAGAATGAGGTAACGGCTCAGGTTCCTGCGGTACTATTTCTGGTTGCTGCATTGCTCCTTGCACAATAGGACCTGCGGCTTGCATTACTTCGTCATCTGGTTCTAACGCACCCTGCTCTAGCGGAACCGGCTCAGGCTGTGGTGGTGGCGCTTCAGGTTTAGGCTCATTGGGTTGAACCGGTTCTTCAGGATGAGGTAAAGGATCAGGTTCCTGCGGTATTATTTCTGGTTGCTGCATTGCTCCTTGCGCAATAGGACCTGCGGCTTGCACCGCTGCGTCATTTGGTTCTAAAGCACCCTCCTCCTCTAGCGGAACCGGATCAGGCTGGGGTGGTGGTCCTTCAGGTTCAGGCTCGTTGGGTTGAACATTTTCTCCAGGGCCAGGTAACGGATCAAGTTCCTGCGGTATTATTTTCGGTTGCTGCATTGCTCCTTGCGCAATAGGACCTGCGGCTTGCACTACTTCGTCATCTGGTTCTAAAGCACCCTGTGCTAACGGAGCGGGATCAGGCTGGTATGGTTGTACTTCAGGTTCATTGGGTTGAACCGGTTCTTCCGGATCAAGTAAAGGCTCAGGTTCCTGCGGTACTATTTCTGGCTGCTGCATTGCTCCTTGCGCAATGGGACCTGCGTCTTGCACCACTGCGTCATCTGGTCTCAAAGCACCCTGTGCTAACGGAGCGGGATCAGGCTGGGGTGGTGGTGCTTCAGGTTCAGGCTCATTAGGTTGAACCGGTTCTTCGTCAGGTATTATTACTACACCTTCTGCGGGTAAGTTCATCTGATCAGGCTTTAAGTGTCTTTTGAGAAGATCATTTATCTCCTGCACATTTCTATTATAAAGATACCTGGGTTGAACTAGTTCCGGAGCTCTTTCAACTATTTTTTTTGCTACTTGCACCCAGTCTCTAGTCACGGCAAGGTATAAAAATGATAAGCCTTGTCGATCGGCAATTCTAACTGTCTCATCACTCATTTTATCTAATAATAATTCAGCAATTTGTGCGGCTTGCGCGTCACGATCTAATTGAAAAAATGCAGGAAAACCGTTAACATCTACGATGTTAGCAAGTGATGGTATAGAATCTAATAATATTTTGACAGCAGATAATCTATTGGAACTAACTGCAACGTGCAGAGGCAAATTTCCACTGGATATATCTCCTTCAGGCTTACATAACCATGAAGGTTTTGCTCTCACTATTGTTCTTACATCTTCTATTTCCGTATCTAAATCTGATTGTAACTCTCTAATTGCTCTAAGTAGTTTATCTTTACTCATAGTTTTTACCTCTATTTGTATGATTACACTAAGTAAGATTTAGTGTAAGGTTGGACTAAATGGAATTCTTTATGAACAGCATAAGAAGTACCTCTTAACCACGTGGTTCCAATAAATAAGTTTTCTGCAAAGACAATCACTACCAATAAATTGATCTAAGCAACAACGCTTAATCTTGATGATCAGAAAGCTCGAGCCCTTCTCCGGCAGCATTCATTTGCAAATGTCCTGATTCGGTTATATTTTTCAAAAGATTATCTCTAGTGAATAAATCAGAATTAAATTGCTGTAACTGCGTTAGTGCCCCTTCAAAACATTCCAAGGTTGTATCTTTGACTTTGCTTGCAATATCAATTATCGACAGCTTAATATCACTGATTAATTCTCCAATTATACTTACAAGATTTTTTTTAAGCGATAATAGGATGCCTTCAGAATCAAAGTGTATCATTTGTATGGCATCTTGCTTATAACCAAGGAGTAATGCTGCATGGCTTGTTTGTGATTTAAGAGCGACTACGCTGAACTTGCCGTCATTTGAATTTTTAGAGCTCTCAACCATGCGGCATAATGTTGTAAATATGGTGCCGTAAGCTTTATCTGCTAACCACCGATATTTTGCCCCTTCAATTTCGATATCGGGAGATTGCAGGTCACAGATTTTTAATGCCTTAGTATAATAGTTTGATGATAGCTTTATCTCACCGGCTTCATAAGCAGCTCGACCCTTAGTAAAACAGTCATCATAATTTTTTATCACCGGGAAGCAATTAGGTTGAATTGATGCATTTTCATGTTGCATATCATTTTCATCAATATTCGGTACTGGAATTTTATTTTCACGCAAGAGCTGTAAATGCTTGTCTTCTGCTAATTTACGGTCAAATTCAAGTGTTTGCCCTGTCACCACAGCTACTATATTCTCAATCGTCCTTGCGCCATTATCGTTGGATTCGATTTGCCTTTGCGAATCAACGAAAATAGCCTCGTGACTCTTTTGTAAAATATAACTAATAATAAACTCAGCTTTATTTTCAAGCGCCAGCGGATTACCTGACACATTGCTATAACTAACTAATAGCTTACCGTCATCATTTCTTTTAATTATCAAGCTGCTCCACTGTTTTTCACTTGGATGGAGAGGTATAACTGCAGTGCGGTTACTTTCTAGTGCATTTGCAAAGGCTGCTTCCAGTTTCAAGTGATCGTTAAAATCAATAGTCGGTGCAATATGAGCTTCAAGGAGTAAAATCGTAAGGAGTTTGTTTAATTTTACGTCACTGTAAAAATTTTCATGCTCAAGCATCAATAGATGCTTGTTTGAGATCTCATCTACGCTAGCTTGTGTTAATATTTCATTAATTTGTTTTTTTGTAAAACCTCCTTTGTAATTAGCCATACGCGCTAGATTTTCTACAACTGAAGTATGTAGACCGTCTTGTTCTGTTTGATCTAAATTTATAAAGTTAATTCCTGACCCGCTTTCAAAAAAGGCTTTGCTTATAAATGATATTATCTTATTTAACTCAGGGTATTTCTTAGTACCGGTACAAACTAAAGTAGGAACTTCTCCAGGCTTCATGAAAATATTCACCCACGAGCCGCAAGGTAGTTTTATTGCTATGGCTTGAGAGTAAGGCGAGTCTATTTCCAAGAAACCTTCAAACTCATTGCCTAAATCTGATAGCTCGAGCACTTTAACAATAGTTGTCTCATTATTTATTTGTGCCTTAATTAATTCCTGAATTATTTCATTTGAATATTTCAAGGGGTTTTGTGGGTTTTTTTGATAATTAGAAAAAATTTCTCGTGCTTTTGAAAAACATTCCATAGCATGTTGCTTTTTACCTAGTAAATCGAGGACATAACCCTTCCTGCATAAGATGACAGGGTCTTTCAAATCAGTGCGATTGTAATTAGCAATAAGCGGGATGCAATGGTCTGAATTATATAAATTCTCATAGATCTTACTGTCATCAGCAAGATCTGGATATTTACGCACAAGCTTATAGATCATTTCTTCGCTTTGAGCATGATATAGGAATTTGAAATTCTCATTTACCGAAATTGCGACTTCATTTGTCATGTATTTTAGGAATATATCCACTATATCGTGGTCTTCAGTCTCTATAGCTTTACATAAAAACATGCTAGGTAATTGCCATAATTCGTTAACACCCTCAGAACTAGCAAGAGATTTTAGAAGGCTATTTAAAATATGAGTTTCCTTTTCTTCTATCGCTGACTTAAGCACTTGATGAAAATAGTCTGTACTGATTTTTGCCTCAAAAAGCATGATCACAATGTGTTGTTTGCCTTCCATGGTGAATTTATAAAGTAAATTATCACTAATTTCCCCAGGTACCTGACCATTATTCCAAGGACCATACTTAAACTCTTTCATCGTGCTCAGCAGCAGCTGGGTAAATAATTCATCATTGCTTAACCAGTTGAGTGTTTCAGCAATATATTTGGGGGCTTGAGAAAATAGCTTATCATAGCTGTATAGAGCTTGCTCTGTTTTACCTAGTACATATGATAAATTAGCATGCTTAAGCAATATTTTATCATAATCAGTATTGTTATCGAGCTGTTGCCCTTCTATTATCACAAATTCATCATTTCGGGACTTTAGTCGCTTAATCTGACCTAAGTGTGCAATTACCTCACCTGTCTTTGCTAATTCTTTCTCAATATGGGCAAAAAGACCGCTTATTCCGGTGTTATTAGGAAAATCAGCTAAATTTTTACTGTCACGCGTACTTTCCTGCCCTTCATCACTTATAGAATCTAAAGAATCTTCATCCGATACTTTTAAACTAAAATCCGAAGAGCCTGTTTTGTCTTTTTGGTTTTCAGCATGATACCCGTTAAGTACGTATTTCAAAAAACCGGGGAGTAGTTCGGTAACAATTAAACCGATACCATGATTCCAATCTCCTTTGTGCGTCCAAATTATCTTTTTTAATAATTCTTCATCGCAATACCGCACTAAAGTGCGAGCCATTTCTGGCGTATTAGCCAGGTCAATTGGGAATGCCCCTTTCTTATCTTGCATTGAGAGTAATTCCGGTCGTCTTTCAATTATTCCTTCAACGAAGAAATAATCAGCCGTAAGCTCTGTTTTCGTACAGATATTTTTTTGTACCGCAGTATGTAAAATAGTTTGTCCGCCTTTATTTACCGCACGTAAATGCTCCTCCTTAAGATACGGCAATAATAAATTGCCCATTTCTTCAGAAGGCACTGAATGGAAAGAAGTATTGCCATTATCATCTAATTTGTCAATTATACCGTTAATATTCCTAGATAATAATTCCTTTACTACTTTGTGCTGATTTCGTTGGATCATTATGTGCAGGAGAGTAGTTTTGTCATAGGGTTTAGGTTTAGAATAATAGGTAGTATCTGAATTAAAAGTTATTTTAGTAGACTCACTACTATACTTTTTTGACTCTAATAATTTAGGAAATGGAACTTTAGCTAGGATAATATCATTACTTGTATGTTTGAGGAGAGAAAGTCCAATACTATCATTTTTTGCTAAATGTATAGGGGCATGACCTTTTTTATTTATAATATTGGCAGTTTTTTTATCTCTAGTTAAAATAAGTTTTACTGTATCATTTAAGCCACCATGGCTGGCATAATGCAGCACAGTATTACCCTCTTTATCTAAGCAATCATAAACAAATTTCTTATGCTCTTTTTCTGTAGTTAAGGTCTTTCTTTTAGCTGGAGAATCACTAACAGAGCTATCAGTCTTGCTACTATTAATAATATTCAAACACGAGATTATCTCGTACTGCTTTTCAAGATTATCAAGTAATAACCGCGTTATGGAGTCACTAGCAGAAAGGTGTAAAGGTGTTTGACCTTTGGTATTGGGCTCATAACATAGTAGAGTTAAAAAGGTAAAATCCTTCATCGATTCAACTAGTACTTTCACTACTTCCAAGCGACCGTTTAATGCTGCTTCATGTAAAAAAGTATTACCACATTGGTTTTTTGAACTTAGTGGTGAATGATATTCTACTTCTAATAATTTCAAAGTACACATTCTATTGGAAACTAGATGCAGAGGTGTATTGCCATGGTTATTCTTTATTAATCCAAGGTCAGGGTCGCATGATAGAAAATATTCGATTATATCTACAAAACCACCTATTGTTGCTAAGTGCAAAGCATTATTCCCATTATCATCTTCAGTCTTTAGCTCAATATAAGCGCTTTTTTGCGATCCTGTAGAATGTGTTTTGGGAACATCTTGAGAGTCGATAACTATAAAATCATCCGGGATATCAAATACAATATCCCCTGTACCAACGTAAGTGTTGAAATGATCAAGTAAAAGCTTCACAATTTTTAGATGTCCTTTACTTGCTGCAAGATGAAGAGCTGAGAAACCACTTTTATTAACAGAATTAGGTTTAATGTCTGCTGTTCCTATAAGCTTATGATTGAGGTTTAAATGTGAATGTAGAGGTAATACACTTTTTGTAAGAGAGATCGATTGTTTGAAAGACATATGCGTTAGCAAATATTCAACCATCTTTTCATTCCCGCCTGCTGCTGCACAGTGTAAGAGATTCTTACCGTTTGTTGCGGTTGTAAATATTTTTTTATCGCTCTCTTTTATTTCTGTATAAAATGATCCGCTTTCTCTAGCGAATAATAATTCGATTACATCCGGATCATTCGTATAAAGACAAGCAAAGTGTAATGCATCATAGCCGTCTTTATCTGTTGTCTTTGCTTGAATATCCTCGACATTCATATGCTTCAACAAAAGTTTAATTATACCTATATGCCCGTATTTACAAGCAAGGTGCAATGCAGTATAGCCATTAATATCCTGCTGCCCAAGTATTAAGGATACAGGCGAGTGGTTCCTTACCTTGTCATTCTCTATCTGCGAAATTAGGATTTTTAAAGATGCTAGTTCTCCATTCTGGCAAAATTGGTGAAATTGCGTCCTTTTTTCTTTTATATTAAACCAATAATTTACGCGCTCGTCTGAACCCACAAGTTCCTGTCGACTGCTTGATAAATCAGAAGAAGAGCTCAAATAAGAAAATGGATTTAAGATTTTGGGCCACCATGACTCGGTATTTGAAGGCGGCGTATTCGGATTAGCATCTGAAATAGGTATAGTTGGAATCAGTGTATTGCTAATACCTGAAGTCGGTGTATCTGAAGTCACTGTATCTGAACTCGATATATTTTGAGCTTTCATAATCTTATAAACCTTAAGTTAAGAAATAGTTGTGTTAATCAGCTATACGTGAAATTATTGTATTATGCTTAATTTTTTAATGCTTTTAAATCATTTTTATATAATTAAGTTGATAATTGTGTAGTTATCCTTACTCGCAGTTGCAAAAATATTGCTAAATTATCCTAAAACCAGCTTCTAGATTTGAAAAATAGTCTTTATAAGTTGGTTTCAGGATTGATTGTAAAGAGAGATTCAAAATAGCCTAATTTAGATTTTCACTAGAATTTTGAATGTCCCTTGATGACCTACATACTTTTTGGATATATGTGTGTCATAACCTACACTGTACTCAATAGCGCAGTGTTTTAATGACAGTATAACTCCGCCACTCCAAACCGTTTTGGTATAATTCTCAGTAGTGTTTGTAAGAACAGGAGCAGAATCACCGGCAGTAGCATTAATCTTAAACGCCTTGCCACCGATCCTTTGATTCACAAATCCGTGGATCTCAGGGATTATCATCATCCCATTATCTAACATTCTCATAGTAGTGAGTTTTGCTCCTGCTATCGCCTCTATTTTATCTGAGGATTTCTTAGCTACCGAGATTTTACTTGAGTTTATTGCGGTTTCTGTATATGAAGGATCTTGATAAGCCGTATAACGAGCCCCGAACATCGGAGTTAAGGTAGCGTTTTTCGATAAAGTATAATTATATCCGCCTAAAGCTTCAGTTTCATAAGAATATGATTTGTAGTGCCCTCTTAAAGATTCCATGCTACCTGAGTCAATTCTATGCATACCTACATCATTGAAAGAAAACGAGAGTAGACCTTGTACGAAAAAATTATTGCTAAGCCAATAAGAGCCGTAAAGCGATAACATAGAAGTATCAACTTTAGAACTATTAATACTTGGCGCTTTATCTTTAATCTTGGTATTAAAATAAGTAAAGGAAGCGCCTAGAGATAGTCCGTCGCTTATCATCTTATCAACACCTACCGCTTTCCCAAAAGAATGGTTGCGATACCCTGCGCTACCTCCCACCGGCTTTTGATGTGACGAATAGTACACGACGCTTCCCCATACTCCGAAAGGATCACTTTCTTCACTGCCTGCAGACACCCCTGAAATTATATTGTCTTCCGCCTCAAGGGAAGCTAAGCTTATAGTTTGAAAGCTTGTAATATATGCTAGCCGCTTGAGCGTTGATTTCCTAGCATATGATACCGCTTTATATATAGCTTCGGTATGACGACCTGTAGTCATTGACTGAGAGTTTTCCTTAGGAGAACCTACTGTTTTCTCTAATCGGTCTTTCGCAACCAGACTATGAGTTTGCGGATCATATTCCCATATAACATTACTATTTGTATCATTTGAAGTAACGGTTACAGAAGAGGACGGAGTTATAGTTGCACCATTTGAGGCAAGTAATAGCGGATATTGCTTACCGGCTACTTCACTTAATGTTGCTAAGGACGTCATATTAACCACTACCGAAGAATCAGCAAGATTTAAATTGCTGCTAGCACCATCCACTATAAAACAACCAATATCTTGTTTAACAGAATCATACATCACATTAAAAGCAGTATTGCCGCTGAAAACTGCCGAGCCATTAAGAGTTACTTTATTGCTTCCTAGATCTATAGTTGTGTTACGTCCCTCAATATTACCTTTAAACTTAAGATCATTCTTGATTTGAATGGTAGCTTCATGAGCGATTATCTTGTTTAATATAACATCTCCATTAAGCTTAAGTGTTGATCTGTTACCAATATTTATATTACGAGACTTCACAGTAGACTCAAATTCAACAAATTTGGATTGTCCAATAATATTGATATCTCTAGCGACTACATCACCTTTAATTTTGCCGCTACCTTGAAATTCAATATCAAATGCACTATCATAGCCAACACTATCAATGTTGCCTATGAGATTAAAATTATCTGGTAAGATAAGTTTTTTAAGCGCGTTAGCTTTAATTTCCTTGATATTATGCGTTCCTGAAGCAAGTTTTAAATCTCCAGAACCACTGGCTTTTAATAGTTTCAGGTTAGAGACCTGACCTGCAAGTTCACCCTCACCTAGAAACTCTACTGTGCCTATTTCAACATTTGCTGCAGTAATATTTGATGTTAATGTCTTACCTTTTCCTACAATGATGCTACCGTCACTGCTAGCAAAGGAAATATTATTAATGTTTGTATCATCATTAAAGATTACATTTGCTGCCCGTCTAAATTGCAGTGAGCTGCTTTCTCCACTATTTACTTTTTTAGCAAAATTAACATTACCCGTACTGTTAATTTCAATTGTTTGGGCCCTAGCTTCTACATTCACATCCGTATTACCGATACCGCTAATAATAAGCTTATTTAGTCTATGGTTTACTCCAAGGCCTTCGACAGCAGCACTATTGATAATTAGTTTTTTCCCAAGTGCATTTGAAGATAACTTAATAATACCTTGGTCATCCACGTTGCTTTCTAAATTGCTCTTTAAGACAAAGATGTGGTCGTGCGCATTATCTGAATGTGAAAGTTGTAATTTAGCATTCTCTCCACGTAAATTGATGGTTGTACCATTTGCAAGCTCGATAGGTGCTACAGATCTTGATGCGTCAATATTTAAATGACTATTGTCAAAAATATTGATTGTTGCAATTTTTGCTACTGACTCATGCGTCGCAGTAAGAAACGAGTTAACGTTTAGGTTTGCGCGTCCAATCCCGTCACCACCGAATGCACCATTTAAAATTGTTGATGCAATTGTGGTTAAAGTAGGCTTGTCTCCTATAAAATTTATATCTCCTAATGCAGAATAGTCATTTGAACGCGCTAAACTTGCTTTTGATACAAAGCCTACAAGATCACTACCTGTACCGTTCAAAGTAACAATAGAATTATCAATGTTAATTGATAATTTCTTATCACCTATTTTGCCTGCATTTTCATTAATAACTGCACCAAAAAAAGAATCTTGAGTAAATTCCATCGTTGCAGCGTCTACCCCATTAATATTTACGGCTCTGATGAATGCATTATTGATATTGACCTTAACTCTAGATACATTTCTGAACTCTAATGTTGATCCGTTTGTAAACGCGTTACTTAAACCTGCTCCTGTCTGCAAGTTTGCCTCATCATTAATGATGCCGAGGGGTGACTCTTCAGCAAGCACTGTAGAAGTGCTGCAAAGATAAGAAATGAGAGCAGAGCTTGATAAAAGAATAGCTGTTATAGATTTTTTATTAGTCATATATTTTCCTGTCTGATTAATTAAAAATTTTAAAATCTTCTTTTAAGAGTGGTTCAATTTTAATAATTGAGTCCGACTTATGTGTTTGCGGACTTTGCTCGATCAAGCTATATGAAAAGCAATAGTTTAATGCTTTAGCACAAATGCAATTTCAGGTTGAGGCTATATGAATCAAGATAATTTACGCTGCTGCCATATAAGCTACAAACAATTCAAAATGTGGTTAATTTTTAAGATATGATTAACATATCAAGATTACTAAAGTGAGAAATAATTGTACAGAAAAAGGTAAATCTACGATTGGTTTTGGTAATTTAAATTTTTCTTTATTTAAATTTTTAAGGTTTTATTTTTAGCCAATTTTGCCTTTAAATTAGGGGTTTATAGCCAAGTAAGAATTTACATTAAGCTTTATTACAAACCAGTCAGGATGCTGTGAGTAAAAGGCCTATCGCTTATTTTATTTGGGGTTTTTAGAATTAGAAATTAGTGATGCATTGAAGATACAGTGACTACAAATTTGACTATGCTTATATGCAACCATAGGTTATAAAATAAAATGAATCTATTATATTTATCAGATTGCTCAACAATCATAATTATTTTGATATTGCTGCTTACAATAGCGTATGTAGCAGTACTTATTTAGTGGGGAACTTGTGCTTAATTTTTTCAATAGCCGGGATAATTCTTACGATCAAATCCAACCTGCTCTTAGTCTTGTATATAAAAAAAGCGCTCCTCAAGACGAAGGAGCGCTTAAATTAGGTATAGATTAGCCAATGGTTGAATTATTATGGTCTACGCAATTCATCTTGATTAACATACTGAAAAGCTTCAAATGTTGCAAGAGCGTCAGGTTTTTTTACTAACCGATATCTAGGGTTAGGATCCAAAAAGTCATAACGTGAATTTAATTCTTCTGATACCTCGTTTAATATATTTTTAAAAGGAGCCGGAATTGCAACATCGACACCATTGGCGTTTGCAGTAAAATCTACAATATTTTGTGGAGTGACATTAACTTTTATATCCGTACTTACCGCAAACGCTCTTTGAAAATTTAATGCATCATTGTAATCAGCATCAGGTAAAGCTCTAACTTTATCAATAACTGCTGCTTTAAATTCATCACCTAAGCTGGCAGGAGTAAACTCTTTTATATTAACTGCCCTGTGATTTTGGAAAGCGGTTCCCACAATGCGAGTGCAAGTTCCGTGAGTACAAACAAAATTATCCGCTTGTCCATCATCTTCTAAATTATTATTATTTCTATTCCCTCCTCTCTGGGCATCACCTAAATTTTTAAGTAATTGAATAACGTTTTCCTTTTGAGCCTTGAATATCTTTTTAGGTGTTGGAGCTTTTCCTTTCACAACTAAATTATGAGAGATCTCATTCGTATCTAGTATTGCTTTTAAAGAATATCCAAGCATTTCATATGCATTAAACCTAGCCGTAATTTTTTCTCTATAGAAATCACCTCCATTATTCTTTTCTTCTTCCATTCTTTTTATGGCTCTATAACCGGCAAGATATTCATTAATTCTCGTTTGACCAGAACCACTTATCTCCCTATCAAGAATTGCTCTCTCACGATCTAATTCGACTTTCTTATTGTCTAACTCAATTTTTTTAGCATCTCTTAAAGCTTTTCTTGCAGTTTTCTCTTGGGCAGATTCACCTTGAACCTTAGTTCTAAGAACTTCATATTCCCTTGAGAACCTTGTATAATCTGGTTTCAGCCTGTCATATTCTCTTCTAGCTTGAAGATATTCATTTGTTGGCGGAACCAATTTTGCATTTTCAGCTAAACTATAGATATCAAGAGCATTTGGATCTACTACATCATTAATAATAGCCTCAGATATTTCTCTCACAAGTTCTAAGGATGACGATTTACTAACTGGTCCATATTGCTTTTTTAGTTCATGTAAAGATGACACTTGAGTTATATCTGATGGTGCCGTATGCGTTACACCCACATTTTGCGCTCTATTACCTAGTGCTGCTAGATTTGGTAATACTAGCTCAGGGTTACCGTCATATCTAGAAAGTCTCAATGAAATTTCTACGTATTTATTCTTAACATCTGGTATTAAATTAGCGTTAGCATTAATTAGTCGAGTTACAGCATCATGGGTTGCTCTTCCAGTCGGCTTTGTATTCGCCACAAAAAGTGCGTTTATAAGATTGTAATCTTTATCTTGTATGATCATTTGAATTTAACGTAGGCGCCATATTTCCTACACGAGCAATGAATTGATGCAGACGTCTTGCATGAGGCTGAAGAGTATTTAGGTCTATTCCTGAATCAAAATTTCCTGCTGCAAGTTGATTTGCTAATTGAGCCGCAGCTTCGTGCGCATCTACCACTCTTTGCGCTGCAGTAAATTGCTCTTCACTTGAGCTTCCTGGATTAATAGCTGCTTGAGCCTGTTCTACTACTTGCAGAGCTTGTTGAACTTGTAACGGTATTATGGCAACTACTACTGGCGCACCTTGAGCTGGTGCATTATTAACTACTGGAGCTACTACAGGTGCTGCAGGTGCGGGGTTATTCGCTACAACCGGTTGAGCCGGAGCTTGAGCTAGTTGTGCCGCAGGATTATTAGCTGCTGGAGCTAAGGCTTGTACTTCTTGAATAGCTTGCTGTTGAACTTGTGTTACTTGATCAAGCTCTTGGACTAATGTTTGATGAATTACTTTTTGCTCAATACTAGGGACTGTTAAAGTTACAGCTGCAACTTCTTGAAGATTATTACCTTGAACCTGAGCAACAAAGGCTGTATTGACTTTATCAAGAGAATCAAGTCTAAGGCCGCCTAATCCATCTTGTTTAATAACAATGGCAGTTGCCTCACCTTCCCTTGCATTACTTACAAGGCTTATTTCATTTTTTCCATTTATAACTTGTGGCAGCGCTATCAATTGTTTAAATTCATTGCTTGAAATGGATCTACCACCTTTTTCAGCATCAATTGTTGTCACTACTACTATCACATCACTAAGATCAACTTTCGCAAGTTGTTCTATAGACAACGGGCTACCTGCAGTGCCGTCACCCAAATCTTTTACGTCTATTTCGATATTTATCAGCAATTATTTTAAAACGCTTTAACATACCGATAACATTTTCATTTAATACTCTATTACATGCTAAACTTTTATTATTTTTCTTATCTTCT
>Ga0123337_10003055_pt1 | contig 18275 bp, 16 predicted proteins | sample frozenSSSSmetaG_FD_89792 | JGI IMG/M metagenome (GOLD analysis project Ga0123337, IMG submission 89792) | Glacier valley bacterial and archeal communities from Borup Fiord, Nunavut, Canada, to study Microbial Dark Matter (Phase II) -... | ecosystem: Environmental > Aquatic > Freshwater > Ice >... | reverse complement strand
TCGGCGAAGAACGCCTCGGGGTAGTCGTAGGCTTCGGCCTGCACGTCCTGGCAGAGACTCAGCGTCACCGGCCCGCAGTCGGCCGGATCGGTCAGCACCTGCATGGCGCGGTTCAGCGCCGAAATGATCTGCTCGGGGCGGGTGATGCGGTCGAAATAGCGCGACACCGGCCGAAACACGTCATTGGCGCTCACCGTGCCGTCGCCGAAGCTTTCCACCTGCTGCAGCACCGGGTCGGGTGCGCGGTTGGCGAACACGTCGCCGGGCAGCAGCAGCACCGGAATGCGGTTCACATGCGCCAGCGCCGCCGCCGTCACCATGTTGGTGGCGCCCGGCCCGATCGACGAAGTCGCCGCCATGAAGCGCCGCCGGAAGCTGGCCTTGGCGAAGGCCACCGCGGCATGCGCCATGCCCTGCTCGTTATGCGCCCGATAGGTCGGCAGCTCGTCCCGCACCTGGTACAGCGCCTCGCCCAGCCCAGCGACATTGCCGTGCCCGAAAATCGCGAACACCCCGCCAAAGATCGGCACGGTCTGCCCGTCGATCACGGTCATCTGCCGCGTCATGAATCTTGCCAGCGCCTGCGCCATGGTGAGGCGCATGGTCGTCTGCGTCATTTATTCCTCCCGAGGACCGGCAACAGCCACCCCCACCCCAGCGTCGCTAACTCGCTTCGCTCGCAAGCTTTGCTAACCCTCCCCACAAGGGGGAGGGAGCTCTCGCTCCGAAGCTTCGGTTCCTTCGTCTCCCTCCCCTTGGTGGGGAGGGTACCGCAGCTTGGTCGCCTTGGCGGCCATAGCGAAGGTAGGGTGGGGGTAGGCCACACGCATTACCCCTCCCAAATCTCCACCAGCGCCCGGAACCGCGCCGCCATCTCGGCCACCGCTTCGCCGTCCGAAATCGCCCCAGCAAACCACGCCTTGGCCGGTTCGGCAAAGATCGTCCGGCCCACCGCGAAACCGCGCACCGTCCGCGATTGCTTCGCCGCAGCGAAGGCCCGCGCCAGCTCGTCCTGCGGCGCCTCCAGCCCCAGCAGCACCACGCCGCGGCAATACGGGTCGCGCGTCTCGATCACCTGGTCGATCGCCTCCCAGGCGTCCGGCTCGGTCTGCGGCTCGAGCTTCCACCAGTCGGGCTTCAACCCCGCATCGTAGAGCTCGGCCAGCGCCCGCGCCGCCGTCTCCCCGTCCACCGGCCCGGCCTTCGACGAGATCACCTCGATCAGGATGTCACGGCCCACTTTTCGCGCGGCCTCATAGGCGACACGAAGCTTGGCCAGCTGCGCGCCCTTCATCGAGGGCAGGTCGTCGGGGTGCCAGAAGCACAGCACCTTCAGCACATGGTCCACCGGCCACTCGGCAATGCGGCTGCCGACATCGGCCGAAAATTCGAACTCCAGCGGCCGGCTGCCGGGCAGTTCCAGCGGCCGGGCGATCCAGAAGTCTTTCGGCGCATCGAACAGCGCCTCGCGGCCCCATTTGTCGTCGAGCAGCATGCCGAAGCCCGGCCGCCCGTCGCTCACCTGCACCGCCGCCTGCACCGCCAGCCGCTTGAACGCTGGGATGCGGTCCACCGCCTCGCCGGCGATCTCCTCGAGCTGCTTCCGATGGTCGATGGCCAGCGCCATCAGCTTCGGCCACGCCTTCCGCCGGGTCGTCGCCCAATGCAGGTGGTTCAGCGCCTCGTCCTTGCGCAGCGCCCGCTCGGTGCTGCCATGCTCGAGGAAATAGCTCAGCTCCGTCCAGCTCGGATACTCAGGCGCACACAACAGCCGGCTCACCGCGAAGGCGCCGCAGGCATTGGCCCAGGTCGCCGAAATGGCGTGATCCTCCCCGCGCAGCCAGCCGCGCAAAAACCCGCTCATGAAGGCGTCACCCGCCCCCAGCACGTTGTAGATTTCGATCGGAAAACCCTGCCCGACGATCCCCGCTTCGAGGTCGTCGGGGATCGCCCCGTCATAGACGATGCAGCCCTTGGCTCCGCGCTTCAGCACTACCGTCGCTGCGGACACGGCGCGGATCGCCTGCAATGCCGCCAGCAGGTCGCTCTCGCCGCCCGCCACCAGCACCTCTTCCTCGGTGCCGACGATCAGGTCGCAGTCGGCGAGCACCGGCTTGATCTTGCCGGTCACGTAGTCCGACTTCACGTAGCGCTCGAACCCGGCCGCATGTCCGGCCAGCCCCCAGAGGTTGGGCCGGTAGTCGATGTCGAACACCACCTTCCGTCCCGCGGCCTTAGCGGCGCGGATGGCTTTCAGCTGGGCCCGCTCGGCATTCTCGGTGGAAAAATGCGTCCCCGTCACCACGATGGCGCCGGCCGAGGCGATGAACGCCTCGTCGATATCCGCCTCGTCGAGCGCCATGTCGGCGCAGTCGGTGCGGTAGAAGATCATCGGCGAGACGCCTTCGGCCTCCACCGCCAGCAGCACCAGCGCCGTCAGCCGCTTGTCGTCGGTCGCGACGCCCGTCGTGCTCACGCCCTCGCGCGACAGCTGTTCCTTGATGAAGCCGCCCATCTGCTCGGCGCCGACGCGGCTGATCAGCGCCGATTTCAGGCCCAGCCGCGCCGTGCCGATGGCGATGTTGGCCGGGCAGCCGCCGACCGACTTGGCGAACGAGCCGATATCCTCGAGCCGCCCGCCGATCTGCTGGCCGTAGAGGTCGACCGAAGAACGGCCAATGGTGATGACATCGAGCACCGGCTCCGCCATGATCCCCCGCTGGACAGCCATTGTTCGCCGTTGTATCCCATCGCCCCGATGAAACGTCAATTCCGCTCTTGCACAAGAATGGAATGAACGTTCCATTTGTGGCGCTTTGCGGGCCGGGTCCGGAGTCGAGGTGCCGCCGTGACAGGGCTCGTTCAGGATGCAGTCAGCATCCGTTCATCGGGGAGGGTTGAAATGGTCAGATTTGCTGTCCTTGGTGCGGGCCGCATCGGCAAGGTGCATGCCGCCACCATCGCCAGGTCGGTCAACGCCAGCGTCGCCTACGTGGCCGACGCCATCCCCGATGCCGCCGTAGCGCTGGCCCGATCCGTCGGCGCCGAGGTCCGCTCGGTCGATGAGATCATCGCCTCCGACGTCGATGCCATCCTCATCGCCACCCCCACCGACACCCATGCCGACCTGATCGAGCAGGCGGCGCGGGCGGGCAAGGCGATCCTGTGCGAAAAGCCGGTGTCTATGTCGGTCGAGCGCATCGAGGCGCTGCTGCCGGTGGTCGAGACGGCCGGCGTGCCGCTGATGATCGGCTTCAACCGGCGCTTCGATCCGAATTTCTCCGCGCTGCAGCAGCGGCTTAGGGGCGGAGACATCGGCGAGGTCGAGCTCGTCACCATCATCTCGCGCGACCCGGCGCCGCCGCCGGTCAGCTACATCGCGCGCTCGGGCGGGCTCTATCGCGACATGATGATCCACGATTTCGACATGGCGCGCTTCCTCGTCGGCGAAGAGTTCGTCACCGTGCACGCGCTGGGCAGCGCGCTGGTCGACAAGGGCATCGGCGAGGCCGGGGACGTCGATACCGCCGCGGTGCAGATGCAGACCGCCTCCGGCAGGATCGCCGTCATCACCAATTCCCGCCGCGCCGCCTATGGCTACGACCAGCGCGTCGAAGCGCACGGCAGCAAGGGCATGCTGCGCGCCGGCAACGTCCACATGACCACGCTCGAACGCGCCGACGGCGCCGGCTTCACCCAGGATGTGATCCAGAACTTCTTCATCGACCGCTACGTCGCCGCCTACACCAACGAGGTGAACAGCTTCATCGCCGCCATCCAGTCAGGCAGCAAGCCAACGCCCTCCGGCTACGACGGCCTCCAGGCCCAGAAGCTGGCCGAAGCGGCAACCAGGAGCTCGCAGACGGGGGAAATGGTGCGGGTGGGTTGAGCGGGGGCCGAGTTCTTGGCTGGCTTTAGTGCCCCGCGTACCACCCCAAACGAGGGGCTTCCAAATATATCACCCGCCCCCTAGTGTCCGGCGCCATCCTAACCGCCGAGTCCCACCATGTCCGACGCCTACTCACACTCGTCCGTAGCCGGCCAGGTTGCCGTCGTCACCGGAGGGGCACAGGGCATCGGCGAGGCGACGGCGCGCCTGCTCGCCGCCCGTGGCGCCGCCGGCATCGTGCTGGTCGATCGCCGCAAGGACAAGGGAGAAGCGGTCGCGAAATCGCTCAATGAGCTCGGCACCAAAACGATCTTCGTCGAGACCGACCTTGCCATCCACGAGCAGGTGACGCGCGTCATCCCGGCCGCCGATACGGCCTTCGGGCGGGTCGATATCGTCGCCAACATTGCCGGCCTCACCGATCGCGGCACGCTGCTCGACACCGATCTCGAGCTGTTCGACCGGATGTTCGCCGTCAACGTGCGCGCGCCGTTCTTCCTCCTGCAGGATGCCGTCAAGGTGATGCGGCGCGAGGGGCGGGGCGGTTCGATCGTCAACATCTCGTCGGTCAACGCGCATGTCGGCGGGCCCAACCTCGCGGCCTATTCGGCGAGCAAGGCGGCGCTCGTTAACCTCAGCAAGAACACCGCGAACGCGCTCAACATGGACCGCATCCGCTCCAACGTCGTCCTGCCCGGCTGGGTCGATACTCCCGGCGAGCACGAAACGCTGAAGAAGTTCCACGACGCTCCGGACAACTGGCTCGAGACCGCTGAAGCCAGCCGCCCCTTCGGCAAGCTTCTCAAAGCCGACGACGTGGCGCGGATCATCGCCTTCCTCGCCAGCCCCGAATCCGCCCCGATGACCGGCTCGGTGATCGACTACGAGCAGACGGTGTTCGGCGGCCACCTGCCAATCAAGACGGCGTATCCCAACCGGGACGGGCAGGCCGACTAGCCCCGCTCGCCCCGCCGCTCCGCCACGGCCACGGCCAGCGTCATGGCCAGCGCCATGGTCGCGGCCATCGAGCGAAACCCCTCGAAGTTCGCCTCGACCACTTCGAGCCACACATTGGCGAGCGGCGCGATGGGCGAGAACACCGAGTCGGTGATCGAGACGATCTGCGCGTTTCGCCCGCGCGCCGCGTGGGCCAGCGCCACCGTCTCGCTGGCGTAGGGGGTGAAGCTGATCGCCACCACCGCGTCGCGGTCGGAAATGAAGCCGATCTGCTCGGCGCCGAGCCCGGCGATGCCATCGACCAGGATGTTGCGGATCCCCAGCTTGCCCATGGCGTAGGCCATGTAGGCGGTCACCGGAAACGAGCGGCGGAGGCCGATCAGGTAGATGGTTTCGGCCCGCGTCAGCAGGTCGATGGCCTTGTCGAGCGCCGCGTGGTCGGCCTTGACCCGGAACTCGGCCACCGACCGCTCGGCCGCTTCGGCGAAGCCCTCAAGCATCAGCCCTGCCTTCGACGCGCCGCCATGCTGGCGCAGCTGCTTCAGTCGCTCGTCATAGCTCGGCACCCGATCGCGCAGGCGCGCGCGGAACACTTCCTGCAGGTCGGAAAATCCCTGGTAGCCCAGCGCCTGGCTGAACCGCACCAGCGTCGAAGGTTGCACCCCGGCGCGCTGCGCCACGCTCGCGGCCGTGCCGAAGGCGATGTCGTCGGGGTTGGCGAGCGCGAACTCCGCCACCTGCCCGAGCCGTCGCGGCAGGCGCGCCGCACGCGCAGCAATCAGGCCGCGCAGCGACGGAAAATCACGCGGCGCCCCGTCCTCGTTGCTGATCTTATCCCCGTCATCCATCGGCTGCGATAAGCTCCCAAATCAGCACCCAATGTGCGCGAAAAGTGCAAGCATAGGCCACCAACTTCTGCCGGTGCCGGGGCTTTTCCCCGCTCCCGATCGGGAAGCCGGCACGCTCGAGCGTAGAACCAGGGTGGAACGAAAATTCCAGCAATGGCAGGGCTGCGTCTTTTATTCCACTGCCCGATAGCCCCGGGGTCGCTCCGAACGCGACCCCGGTGTCTCGACATGCCGTGAGGTCAGGCGGTGGCGAGGGTAACGTTTCGGCCCCGCGCCTCGACCCAGTAGATCAGCACCGAAGCGGCGACGATCAGCGCCGCGCCCGGCCAGAACCAGACCGACGGCACCTGCCCCAGCGCGATCCAGCCGAGCAGGCCGCTCAGCGGCACCTTGCTGTCGCCGAACGGCTGCAGGTAGGCCGCATCGGCCACCTTGTAGGCGAAGGCCAGCAGGTACTGGGCCAGCCCGGTCAGCACGCCGAGCAGCAGCAGCAACCACAGCCCATCGCCCGAGGGCAGCGCGAACGGGAAGCCGGTGGCGACGCCCGGCGGCAGCACCGACGGGGCGAAGGCCGAAAGCGCCGTGACGGCGAGCAGGATCAGCAGGTGGTTGGGGGTGATCAGCACCAGCAGCGAGATGGTGAGCGTTTCCGGGCTTTCGCCCTTCAGCGCCAGGTACTTGGTCAGCACATCCGTCGTGGCCCACAGCGCCGCCGCGATGACGGGCACCAGCATCGACCAGCCGAGCCCTTCCGTCCCGACCCCCGAGACGATGATGGCGCCGGCAAAGCCCACTGCCGAGGCGGCAAGGCGAGCGGCCGAGATGCGCTCGCCGAGGAACAGCACCGAACCGACGATGATGAACAGCGGCCCGGTGGCCAGCAGCGTCACCATCTGCCAGATCGGCACGCCCGAGGCGAAGCCGTAGACGAACACATGCACGCCGAGCGCCGAAACGAAGGCGCGGATTTCGTGGGTCAGCGGGTGGCTGGTGCGAAGCTTGCCGATGCCGATGCGGAAGATCAGCGGCAGGCTGAGCAGGCCGGCCACCACATATTGCCAGAACGCCATGCCGGTCGAGGCCATGCCGTAACCGCCATACTGTACCGGCGTCGGCAGTACCGATTGCAGCACGTTGGTGCCGGCAAAAAACAGCGCGGCAACCAGCATGAAGGCGGCGCCCGCGGTGGCGGCAGATTTTTGAGACGAGGAAACTTGGTTCATCGATGGATCCTTTCCGTAACCAGTTCCCTCAGGGAGTTACGGGGATCGGCGATGGCTCTTTCGCCCGACCCAATGGGTGCGGGCGCGCAAGACAGCGCAAAGTCCCGTTCTCTTTCATCCGGACTATACCGTCGGCCCCGGAATTACACCGGATCTGCTGACCTTCCCGATTGAGGGAAGCGCTCGCGGGCTTTGGCTTGCGCCATCTACCGCCGGTGGGGAGTTGCACCCCGCCCTGAGAACAATGCCATCGTAAGATGACGATGGAGATTTATGACACCCGCGCCGCCAGTACAAGCCCCGGCACGAGCATGGCTTGGCGCGCCGCGACGCATGGCGGACAAAGCTTGCTCTGCCTCCGGGATCAGGACGCCCGCCGCCGGTGGGGCAAGGTAGCCGAAGGCGGCTTAGCCGGGGCGTCCCCTCACCCGTCTCGTCCTGCGGCCGAGCCACCCTCTCCCTCAAGGGTATAGGGGAGGGTGCGTGGAGAAATGATGAGCCACAACTGCCCCTCTCCCCTTGAGGGAGAGGGTGGCGGCGTAGCCGCCGGGTGAGGGGAAGAATCCTCAGGCCTGCTTCGCCTTGCCGCCCTGCCGCAGGCTGTAGATGGTGGCGACCACCACCCCCAACGCCACCAGCCCGATGATGATCGTCGCCAGCGCGTTCACTTCCGGCGCCACGCCGAGTCTCACCTTCGAGAAGATGATCATCGGCAGGGTCGACGAGCCGGGGCCGGAGACGAAGCTGGCGATCACCAGGTCGTCGAGCGACAGGGTGAAGGCCAGCAGCCAGCCCGAAACCAGCGCCGGGGCGATGATGGGCAGCGTGATGTCGAAGAACACCCGCACCGGCGAAGCGCCCAAATCCATCGCGGCTTCCTCGAGGCTCATGTCGAAATCGGCGAGCCGCGACTGCACCACCACCGTCACGTAGGCGGTGCAGAAGGTCGAGTGCGCGAGGATGATGGTGACGATGCCGCGCCCGGCCGGCCAGCCGATCAGCCCCTGCATGGTGACAAACAGCAGCAGCAGCGCGATGCCGGTGATGACGTCGGGCATCACCAGCGGCGCCGACACCGTCGCCTGCAGCACGGTCTTGCCGCGGAAGCGGCGGAAGCGCACCAGCGCCACGGCGCACAGCGTCCCCAGCACCAGCGCGATGGTGGCGGATACCGCGGCGATCTGCAGGCTGAGCCAGGTGGCGGGCAGTAGTTGCGGGTCGGCCCACAGGTCCGCATAGGCCTGGGTCGAGAAGCCCGACCACACCGTCACCAGCCGGTTGGCGTTGAACGAGAAGATCACCAGCGACAGGATCGGGGCGTAGAGGAAGATGAAGCCGATCGAGGCGGCGATCGGCAGGAACCAGCGGTTGCGGCCCATCAGCGGCGGCCCTCCACCACGGCGTTCTGCGCCCGCTGCATCAGCATGATCGGGATCACGACGATGATCAGCATGGTGATGGCGAGGGCGGCGGCGCGCGGCCAGTTGGTCTTACTGAAGAACTCGTCCCAGAGGATGCGGCCGATCATCTGGGTGCCCGGCCCGCCGAGCAGCGAGGGGATGACGAACTCGCCGATCGCCGGAATGAACACCAGCATGGCGCCGGCAATCACGCCGGGCATCGACAGCGGCAGCGTCACCGAAATGAAGGTGCGGATCGGCCGTGCGCCGAGGTCAGCCGAGGCCTCGAGCAGCGACGGGTCGAGCTTCACGAGGTTGGTGTAGAGCGGCAGGATGAAGAAGGGCAGGTAGGAATAGACGATGCCGACATAGACCGCGAAATCGGTCTGCATCATCGTCAGCGGCGCAATGCCGAACACCGCGAGCGTGTTGTTGATGACGCCCTCGCCGCGCAGGAAGCCACTTAGCGCATAGACGCGCAGCAGGAACGAGGTCCAGAACGGCAGGATCACCAGCATCAGCAGGATGTTGCGCCAGCGGTCGGGCGCCCGCGCGATGGCGTAGGCCATCGGGTAGCCGAGGAGGATGGCGAACACCGTCGAGACCGCCGCGATGCGGATCGAGCTCAGGAACGCGTTGACGTAGATGTTCGAGGGGTCGGTGAAGATGCGGATATAGTTGGAGAGGTGCAGGGTCAGCTGCACCGTGCCCTTGTCGGTCGTCAGCAGGTCCGAATAGGGCGGCTGGCCGAATTCCTTGGTGGCGAGCGAGATGCCGAACACCACCGCCAGCGGCACGAGAAAGAACAGCGTCAGCCACGCCGCCGGGGCGGCGATCACCAGCGCGCGGCCGGAAATGCCGATGGCGGCGAGGCCACGGCGGATCCAGGCGAGCCGGCTCGAGACGGGTGCGGGCAGGTTGAGGCTCAATTGGTCAGCACCGAGCCGGAGGCGCCGGCCCAACTGGCCCACACTGTCTCGTCCCACGAAATGGCATCGGGGTCGCCGCGGCGCATGTTGGTCTTGGTGACGCGCATGTAGCGGCCATTGTCGAGCCGCACCTGGTAGACGGTCATGTCGCCGAGATAGGCAATGTCCTCGACATAGCCCTTCACGATGTTGGCGCCATCGGGAATGCCCGGCTGCGGCTCGGGCTTTTCGCGCGTCAGCAGCACTTTTTCGGGCCGGATGGCCCACCACAGGATCTGCTCGGGCGAGCAATCGACGCCGTGCTCGACATAGATGTCGGTGCCCAGTTCCGCCGAGTGGATGCGCACGTGGTCGGGCTCGTCCTCGGTCACCACGCCCTCGACCATGTTGGCCGAGCCGATGAAATTGGCGACAAAGCGCGAGTTGGGGAACTCGTAGATTTCGGTCGGCTCGCCCACCATGGCGATCTCGCCCTGGTTCATCACGCCGATGCGGGTGGCGAGCGACATTGCCTCTTCCTGGTCATGGGTGACGACGATGAAGGTGACGCCGAGCGTCTCCTGGATTTTCACCAGTTCGAACTGGGTTTCCTCGCGCAGCTTCTTGTCGAGGGCGCCGAGCGGCTCGTCGAGCAGCAGCAGCTTCGGCCGCTTGGCCAGCGCACGGGCAAGCGCCACGCGCTGCCGCTGGCCGCCGGAGAGCTGATGCGGCTTGCGCTGGGCGTAGGGCTCCAGCTTCACCAGCTTCAAGAGTTCGTCGACCCGCGCCGCGATCTCGGCCTTCGGCATGTGGTCGCGCTTCAGGCCATAGGCGATGTTGGCCCATACCGTCATGTGCGGGAACAGCGCATAGGACTGGAACATCATGTTGATGGGCCGGTTGTACGGCGCGACGTTGGCCATGTCCTGGCCGTCGATCTCGATGCTGCCCGAGGTCGGCGCCTCGAATCCCGCCAGCATGCGCAGCAGGGTGGATTTGCCCGAGCCCGAACCGCCGAGCAGGCAGAACAGCTCGCCCTTGTAGATATCGAGCGACAGGTCATCGACGGCGGCAACGTCACCGAACTTCTTGGTGACGTTGCGGATGCGCACGAACGGCTTGGCCGAAGGGTCGCGCCAGGGCCGCGTATCGGCAGCAAGCTGAGGTCGTTTCGCCATCTATAATTTCCAGCCTCTGCCCAGAGTAAAGCGGGGCGGCCTGAGCCGCCCCTCGAAGTCCAATCAGGAACCGGCCTTGATACGCTGCCAGGTCTCGGTCAAGAGCTCATCGTAGTCGGGCGTGTGCGCCTTGAGATTGAACAGCTTGGCCGACACTTCGGGCGAGGGGTAGATCGCCGGATCGCCCTTCACCGCGGCGTCGATCAGCTCGAACGCCGCCTTGTTGCCCGAGGCGTAGAACACGTAGTTGGTGTTGGCCGCCGCGATGTCGGGGCGCAGCATGAAGTCGATGAACTTGTAGGCATTATCGACATGCGGCGCGTCGGCCGGGATGGCGAACAGGTCGAACCACTTCAGCGCCCCTTCCTTGGGGATCACATAGGCGACTTCGACACCGGCAGCGGCTTCCGCCGCCGCGTCGCGAGCGATGAACACGTCGCCCGAGTAGCCGATCGACAGGCAGGTCTCGCCATTGCCGAGGTCGTCGATGTACTGGCTGGAGTTGAAGGTCCGCACGAAGGGGCGGATCGACATCAGCAGGTCCTCGGCCTTTTTCAGGTCCTCGGTCGATTCCGAGTTCGGGTCGAGGCCGAGATAATTGAGCGCCGTGGCCATCACTTCGGCCGGGGCATCGAGGATGTTGACGCCGCAATCCTTGAGCTTGGCCAGGTTCTCCGGCTTGAACACCGCGTCCCAGCTGTCGATCGGGCCACCGAGGGCCGCGGTGACCTTGGCGACATTGTAGCCGATGGCCGTGGTGCCCCACATGTAGTCGACCGAGTGGGCATTGTCCGGATCGTGCGCGGCAGCCGCCGTCATCACGTCAGGGTCCATGTTGGCAAGGTTGGGCAGCTTGGCCTTGTCGAAGGGCAGGAACAGCCCGGCCGCCACCTGGCGCTCGAGAAAGAAGCCCGACGGCACCACCACGTCATAACCCGAGCCGCCGGCCAGCAGTTTGGCCTCGACCAGCTCGTTGCTGTCGAACACGTCGTAGTTCACCTTGATGCCGGTCTCGGCCTCGAACTTCGCCACCGTGTCCTCGGCGATGTAGTCCGACCAGTTGTAGACGTTCACCACGTTGTCCTGCGCGTGCGCGGTCAGCGCGGGCGTCGCGACGAGCAGCGCGCCCAGCGCCACCAGCAAAGTCTTCTTCATGAGGTAGTCTCCCTAAGAGGATGCGCGGCGGGGGGATTGCCGTGCGATTGAAATGGCTGGGCCAGGCCGCTCCAGACCCGAAACGAATGGTGGGCGGCGGATGAACCACGCATGACGCGGGTCTTCATCGGACGCGGCTCTGAAATGGAGGATGTGCGGGAGGGGAGGCCAAGCGGCGCGTCAGCTGCGCCGGGTAGTGAGGAGGTCGCGATGTACCCCGGTCGGGGCGGGCATCGATCCGGGGGCTCCGGGTCAACAGTGACCGTACTCAGTGAAGTGCCCTTCCTGCGCCTGGAGCCTTCCGCAACGGGCGGAAACCTAGTGGCAATTCCCCGCTGGGGCAAGGGATTTGGCCCGGCTTCCGCGTCCTGTTCCGGCCCTCGCGTCACCCCGCCGCAGCCCGGCTGCCTGCGGCAGTTGCGCCCGCGTCAAATCCGGTTCAATGAAGCCGAAAGCCCTCGAACGACACGAGCATTCTTTGAGCCTCAAGCCGCACCTCACCATCTCGCCCGCCGTGCAATCCGCGCTCGATGCCGGCCGCCCCGTCGTGGCGCTCGAATCGACCATCATCACCCACGGCATGCCCTATCCGCAGAACCTCGAAATGGCGCGGAACGTCGAGCGGGTGATCGCGGATAATGGCGCGGTGCCCGCCACCATCGCCATCATGGACGGCAAGTTCATGGTCGGCACCACCGCGGCTGACCTCGAGCGGCTGGCGCAGACCGGCGGCGTCGCCGCCAAGGCCTCGCGCCGCGACGTCGCCGCGCTGCTGGCCTCCGGCCAGGTCGCCGGCACCACCGTCGCCACCACCATGATGGCGGCCGAGGCGGCGGGCATCAGGATGTTCGCCACCGGCGGCATCGGCGGCGTGCATCGCGGCGCCGAGACCACCTTCGACATCTCCGCCGACCTCGAAGAGCTCGGCCGCACCCAGGTGGCGGTGGTGTGCGCCGGCGCCAAGTCGATTCTCGATATCGCCAAGACGCTCGAAGTGCTGGAGAGCAAGGGCGTGCCGGTGCTCGGCTTCGGCACCGACGATTTCCCGGCCTTCTGGGCGCGAAAAAGCCGCGGCAAGGTCGATCATCGGGTGGACGACGCCGCCGCGGCGGCCAAGGTGATCGCGCTGCAGTTCGAGCTTGGGCTCGGCGGCGTGCTCGTCGCCAACCCGATCCCCGAAAGCGCCGGGCTCGACGCGGCCGAGATCGAGACGCGCATCGCCGCTGCCATCGCCGACGCCGAGGCGCAGGGTGTCGGCCGCAAGGAACTGACGCCGTTCCTCCTCAAGCGCATTTTCGAGCTCACCGCCGGCAAGAGCCTCGTCGCCAACATCGCGCTGGTCGAAAACAACGCCAGGGTGGCGGCACAGATCGCCGTGGCGCTGGCAAAATGAGCCCCGCCCCCCGCGTCATCGTCATCGGCGACGTCATGACCGACGTCATCGTCATCCCCGAGGGGCCGATGGTGCGCGGCTCCGACCGGCGGGCGCAGATCAATACGCGGCCGGGCGGCTCGGGCGCCAACCAGGCGGTGTGGTTCGGCTCGATGGGCACCCGCGTCAGCTTCGTGGCCCGGGTCGGGGCGAAGGACAAGCCGCACCTCGAAGCGTATTTCAAGGGCTTTCACGTCGATCCGGTGCTGATCGCCGCCGCCGAAAAGCCCTCGGGCATGCTGGTCACCATCATCGACCCCGATGGCGAGCGCAGCTTCCTCACCGATCGCGGCGCCAATCTCGACCTCAGCCATTCCGACATGCCGGTCTGGCTGCTCGACGACACGCGCCTCGTCGTCGTCTCGGGCTATTCGCTGTTCGCCGAGCACCCGCGTGGCGCCGTGCAGTGGATGGCGTCCGAGGCGAAGCGGCGGGGCATCCCCGTAGCGGTCGATGCGGCCTCGGTCGGCTTCATCCAAGAGGTCGGCACCCAGAACTTCCTCGACTGGACCGCCGGCTTCTCCACTCTCTTCGCCAATGCCGACGAAGCGGCGGCGCTGTCCGGCACGCCCGTGCTGGAGGAGCAGTTCGCGCGGCTGGTGCCGAACTACGGCCGGGTGGTGATCAAGCTCGGGGCGGATGGCGCCGCGATCGGCAATGCTGAGGGCCTGCGCATCAGCCGCCCGGCGCCAAGGGTCGACGTGGTCGACACGACGGGCGCCGGCGACGCCTTCGCGGCGGGATTTCTGTCGGCTGAACTGAGGGGCAAACCGCTCGAAGCAAGCCTCTTGGCCGGCATCGAGGCCGGTTCGGCGGCGGTAGTGCAGATCGGTGGCCAGCCGGACTGAGTGGAAAGCCTCGATCCGCAATGTTATGCTTCGATCCTTGCAGGAGAGACACGGCATGGACATACCCTTGGACAAATCGCTGGAAGGCTACGTCGCCGATCAGGTTAGTGCGGGTGAGTTCGAGAGCCCGGCCGACCTAGTGAACGACGCCGTTCGTATGCAGCAGGAATACTTCCGTCGTAGGGGCATCCTTAGGCGCGAGGTCCAAAAGGGCATTGATGACATCGAGACGGGGCGCCTCGTTCCTCTTCCTACCCTCGAAGAGCTTTTCTCATCGGTACGAGCGCGCAAGCAGGCATCGTGAACGAACTGCTGCTATCGCCCTACGAGTCCCATTCGGTCTTCTACATACCAGCGACTGACGTAGTAATGATCGCCCGAGTGCTTCATGGTTCGATGGACTACCAGAAGGTGTTCGAGGGCTACGATCCGATCGCCGACCTACCTACCTAAACTCACTCCGTCTCGATCGCGCACCAGTCCAGCGGCTCCACCGTGAACGCGCCGCGATTGCCTTCGATGTCGCCGAGTTCCGAGACGAGGTGGTCGCGCACTACCTCCACTGTGGCGTGCGGCGCCGTGAGGCCGCAGCCGCGGGCCAGCTGGTACCTCGCGTTGTCGGTCTTTGCGACCTCCTTGCCCTCCTCGGTGATCGATTTCAGCACGCGCAGCAGGTTGCCCGCCGGATCGAAATACAGCCGCCCCTCGCGGTTCAGCGCCGGGCCGTCGGCGCCTTCGGCGACGTTGGGCGAGGTCATCACCGAGTAGACGAAGGCGAGGCTGCCGTCCGTCTGGTAGCAGGAGGTGTCGGTCTGCGTGGCGATGGCGTCGATCAGCCAGGTCTGCACCAGCAGCGAGGGGGCGCCATCGCCGCCATCGTGGAACTCGAAATGATCGGCATAGCCGCCATCGAAATTGCGGCGCCAGCCGGTCCAGTCGTTCGGGGCCCGGGCCAGCATCTCCGAGCACGCTGCCCAGGCGGCGCGGACTTCCTCGATCGCCGCATCGTCCGCGACGGCAACTGCGGGAGCGGCGAGCAACGTCAAAGCGAGCAGCAGGCGGCGCATTCCGGGACCTCCGATGGATGCCGGACGCTAGCCGATCATGCCGGACCGGGAAAGTCGTCCGGCCCGCCCCTCACTCCTCGCGCAGGAACCGCGCCGGCCTTGTGCTCAGGGCCGACCAAGTCGTGGCCGTCCCCACCGCAATCGATAGCGCCACGGTGCCCAGCACCACCCACAGAATGAGCCACGGCTCGACCCAGAAGGTGATTTCGAGCACGAACTCGACGAAGGCCCACGTACCGGCCAACCCGAGCGCGGCGGCCAGCACCGCCGCCAGCAGCCCCAGCAGGCCGTATTCGAGCAGGTAGGCGCGCACCACATCGCCGCGTGTTGCGCCGAGCACCTTCATGACCACGGCGTCGGCTTCGCGCTGCCGCCGTCCGGCCGCCATGGCGCCCGCCAGCACCAGCACGCCCGACACCACGGCGAGGCCGCCGATCACCTCGACGGCGGCGGTGACGTTGCCGAGAATCGCCGCGAAACTCTCGAGCGCTTCGCTGACCGGCAGGAAGATCAGGTCGGGGAACTCCGCGACAAGTCGGCTCTGCAGGTCGCGCTCGGCGCCCGGCGCGGCCTTCATCAGGCCAAGATAGCTGACGTCGAAATCCGCAAAGGCGTTGGGCGAGAAGACGAAACCGAAATTCACGCTGCCCGAGCGCCAGGCATAGTCGCGAAAACTGCCGATCTTCGCCGTGATCTCCTGTCCGAACACCAGCAGCTTCAGCTCGTCGCCGAGTTTCAGGCCGAGCGGTTCGCGCAGCCGGTCGAATACCGAAATCTGCGGCACGCCGTCATAGTTTTCCGGCCACCACGCGCCCTCGGTGAGGGTCGAGTCCTCGGGCAGCGCCGGAGACGAGGTGAGGGGGATCTCCTCCTCGAACACCCAGCTGAACTCGGGCGGCGGGGTGCGGCCGAGATCGGCCACGGCGACGCCGTTCACGCTCTCGATCTTGCCGCGCATCATCGGCACCGAGCGGAAATCGGTAACCTCGGTGGCGTCGGCTTTCGAGAAGTCGGCCAGCGATTGGGCCTCGTCCTCGAACAGGTCCATGAACACGAAGCTAGGGGCGTTGGGGATCGACTCGCGACTCAACTGATGGCGCAGGTTGCCGTCGATCAGAGCGATCAGCAGCAGCAGCGACAGCCCGAGGCCGAGCGACAGGATGACGGCCGGGGCCGGGGCGCCCGGGCGGTGGATGGCTTTGAGCGCGTTGCGCCAGGCGGCGTTGGGCAGCGGCGGCACGAGGCGGAGGATCGCCTGTAGCAGCCAGGCCGCGCCGCGCAGGATCAGGAAGGCGCCGAGCACCGCGCCCGCATACCAGAGCACCAGTATCGGCCGGCCAGTGGTGAGGGTAGCCAGGCCGAAGATGCCGGCAGCGGCAAGGCCGAGCGGCAGCCACAGGCCGGGGCGGAAGTAGTCGCGCCAGCCGAGGCCGCCTTCCACCGCCGAGCCGGCGGAGCGGAACAGCAGCGCCGGCTTCAGCTTCTGCGCCCGCCGCAGCGGCAGGTAGCCGAAGGCGAAGCCGACCAGCAGGCCGAAGCCGGCGGCTGTCAGCAGCGTGCCCGGGTCGAGCACGGCGGGCAGGGTGAGCTTCAGCAGCCCACCGAGAATGGGCAGTGCCACCAGCGTCAGCAGGCTGCCGAGGATCAGGCCGAGCACGCTGCCGACCAGCGTCAGCAGCATCACCTGGAACAGGAAATGCGCCATGATCTGGGCACCCGTGGCGCCGAGCGCCTTCATGGTGGCGATGGAGCGCTGGCGTTCGGTGACATAGGCGGCAATGGCGTTCGAGACGCCGACGCCGCCGACCAGCAGCGATGACAACCCGACAACGATGAGGAAGCGGCCGAAGATATCGAAGAAGCGTGCCAGGTCGGCGGTGGCATCCTTCGGCGCGTTGATCTGGAAACCTGAACTGGGGAACGCCGTTCGGATCTTTTCCGCTGCCGCGTCGAAGGTGATGCCGGGTTTGAGCAGCAGCTTGTTGTGGAAGCGGGCGAGCACGCCCGGCTCGACGATACCGGTAGCATTGAGGGCCTCGACCGACATGATCACCGGCACGCCGATGCCAAATCCGTTGGTGAGCTGGTCGGGCAGGCTGCCAATCACGCCGCGCACGGTGAAGCTGGCGTTCTCGATCGTCACCTTGTCGCCAATGCCGGCATGCAGCCGGTCGAGCAGCAGCGAGTCCACAACGAGGCCGAACGTCTCGCCATCCCCGGCGGTCAGTTCGGGGATACCGGCGTCGCTGCCCTCCAGCGTCGCCGTGCCGACCAGCGGGTAGTTCTGGTCGACGGCGCGGATCGAGATGAAGGTGCTGCCAGTGTCGCTGGCGGCGCGGCCCAGCACTTCGACCTGTTCGCTGAGCGTGCCAAGCGTCTGCAGCAGCGCTTTCTCGTCGGGGGTGGCGGCGCGGTACGACAGGGTGGCATCGAGGTCGCCGCCGAGCAGCACGCCCGCATCGCGCAGCAGCGCTGATTGCAGCGCGGCACTCACCGAGCCGACGATGGTGATCGTTCCCACCCCGAGCGCAAGGCAGGCGAGCAGGATGGTGAAGCGGCGCAGGTCGCCGCGCAGGTCGCGGAACGCGACGCGCAGCCAGCCCGACAGCGTGGCGGTCAGCGTGCTCATGCGTCGGCCGTGGCGCTGAGGTGGCCCTCGTTCATCCGCAACTGCCGGTCGGCCTTCTTCGACAGGCTCGGATCGTGGGTGATGAGCAGGATCGAGGTGCCGCGCTCGCGGGCCAGCTTAAACATCAGTTCGATGACGTGGGCACCGGTTTCCTGGTCGAGATTGCCGGTCGGCTCGTCGGCCATCAGCAGTTTCGGTCCGCCCACCATGGCGCGAGCCAGCCCGACGCGCTGCTGTTCGCCGCCCGACAGGGCGCTCGGCAGGTGGCTGGTCCGCTTGTCGAGGCCGACATCGGCGAGCGCCGCCGCGGCGCGATCGCGCACCGTGCGCCATGGCATCGCCGGGTCGGCGATCTCGAGGGTCAGCGCAACGTTCTCGAGCGCAGTCAGCGACGGAATCAGATGAAAGTTCTGGAACAGGATGCCGAGGCTCTTCCTCCGGAAGATCGCCAGCTTGTCCTCGTTCATGCCGGTGATCTCGGTGCCATCGATGCTGACCGAGCCGGAAGTCGCCTGCTCGAGCCCGCTCAGCACCATCAGCAGCGAAGTCTTGCCGCTGCCTGAGGGACCCACCACGGCGGTCACCTCGCCGGGTGACAGCTCCAGCGACACGTCCTTGAGGATATGCAGCGGTTGCCCGCCCGACTTGAGATGGAGGTTGAGGCCTCGGGCGACGGCAACGGGAGCTGACATGGGGGACCGGAGTTCGGGACTGCGCCCAGAGATAGGCGCAGACTTATCC
>Ga0123337_10003049_pt1 | contig 18325 bp, 14 predicted proteins | sample frozenSSSSmetaG_FD_89792 | JGI IMG/M metagenome (GOLD analysis project Ga0123337, IMG submission 89792) | Glacier valley bacterial and archeal communities from Borup Fiord, Nunavut, Canada, to study Microbial Dark Matter (Phase II) -... | ecosystem: Environmental > Aquatic > Freshwater > Ice >... | reverse complement strand
TATACCAACACCCTGAATGGTCCGCTGCTTACCATCTGGTCCCTGAACTTTTACATTATCAAAGGTTACACTTGTACCAGGACCGGATCTTTGTATTAACGCACTTAGAGATGATAAATTGTTCCCGTTGATGGTTTGAGTTTGCACATTTGCAAAATTTGCACCAGAAAAATACACCGTAGCACTTACTACACTAAAGTTGGCAGCAAAGTCAAAGTTCTCCAATTCAGCCCTGCAATATTGCTGACTTTTGAAACTACCAGCGGTCATCCTGGTACCGCCTGGTCCTACTTTAAATATTGGGTTGGGAATTTCTTTAACCCTGAAGTCAAACGGAGTTGTTTTTCCATCTGCCGATACGGTTATGGATGCTTTTCCCGGAGTGGTCACCCTTACAACTCTATTTCCATTAGAGCCACTTAGTGTTCCCCCGGTCATAGATACATTCGTTTTATCCCAACCTGAACCAGACGAAATTGTGATCGGGTTGTCTACACCAATATAGAATACATTCATCTTATCAAGCATCACCGCTGCGCCGCCTGGGGTTCCTACCGTGTATTCCACTTCTTCCGTGCTGGTTTGTGCAACACCGTTCTGATCAAGATATCTGATAGTAACTGGTACTTTGCGCATTCCGGAACCGCTTGCAGAAATCTTGTAAGTTCCCTTTCCGTCGATAACTGGCACACTGGATCCACCAATTGAAATCTGAGGTTGGGCTGCTGAACTATAAGCACCAATACCGGCCGTGATAGAAATTTCTTGTCCGGGCATCACGTAATTTGACGTTTGGCCAACAAGAACACCTGTCTTATCAAATATTACTGCTACTGCACCAATTTGCTCATGGCAGTAAGTGACCACCTGGTTTTCTGCATTTTTAACATTATTTTGAAATTTACTTAGCAATGTCAATCCCGCTACTGTAGGCGTCATATTAAAGTATGCTGTTGTAAAATCCTTTTTTGCACCATCCTGTCCGATTGGAGGTTCAACGTCTACCGGCAAAGTCTTTGCAAATTTTGTATTGATAGAAGGGTCAATGGCGAGCATTGCTGCTTTGTAAGCTTTTAATTTCGCTTCCAACTCTTTTCCTTTTCCCTGCGTACCAAATAAATGGGAAGCAGCATCAAGGTTGTCTTCTTTAAAAGATTCTTTGCCATCTACCAATTCTAAACCGGCAGCCATTTTTAGTTCCTTTTTCAAACCTTCGATATAACTGGTCATGTCATCCGACAATTTTTTAGCCTGCTCAGCCTTGGGTTGCCAAATTTGAGCTTTGTCTGCTGTCTTTGAGTCAGCCAGTTTATCGCTTAACGATTTATATAATGTATTGTTAGCTGCAGCAAGGTTATTGCTTGAATTCTGCAAACTAGTATCGACCACTTTAAAGGCGTTCAGGATCTCACTTGATACATTCATTGCCAACAAAGCTGTTAACACCAAATACATCAGGTTGATCATCTTCTGCCGGGGCTCTTTAGGTAAAGCCATAGTATTTCAGATTTACGATTGTTTTATTGAATTGATTGTTTCCTATTTTCATCATAACTAACGAAATACATTTTGCTGGTTTCGTTAAAAAGAATCAATATAATGTATTACTTAACCTGCATTGCACTCAGCATGTTGCCATACACAGAGTTTAACTTACCCAGGTTACCGGCCAACAAGCTAATTTGATCCTTAGCTTTATTTGCATCGTCCACACTATTCATCATAGCGCTACTAGCCTCAGCCATTTTACCATAAAAGCTATTCAATGCTTTCAAATGGTTATTACTCTCTTTCAATTCCAATTCGTAAATAGTATTTAAGCTACCAAGGTTTTTGGTAAGTACCTGTACCTGCTCGTGAAATCCCTTAGCACTCTCGGAAGCATTGTTAAAGGAAGACATTGTATTTGCACTGTTACTAAATGCAGTAGACATTGTTCCTATTGCCAGTGTTGCCTCTTTAGTTTTTGTACCAAATTCGTTCGTCGATTTTACGACATCACCAATATCAGACAAACCGCCAACTGTAGAACCCAGCTTTGAAAACCCTTCGCTCAGTTTTTTCAAATTGGTTGGAGTTATATCTGCTTCCTGCAACATCTTATCCATACTTTTTAGAGCTGGATTACCAGATTCAACTGGTGCTGCAGTAGCCACATGACCTTCAGGTGGTGGAGCAAATACATATAACAATGCATATCCTAAGAAAATACCAGCTTCTACATATAAACCAATTTTCAACCAGAGATCAGCTCCGGGAGCATGAGTTATTTTGAAAAGCGCACCTAATAATACCGGCACCGCAGCGGCAGATACTAAAATGTTAAGAATACGATCGATTGGGCGAGATTGACCAGCAGCCATAATTTTTTTAATTTAAAATTTTAATTGAGGGGGTTGAATTTATTATTTTATTACGCATTATACTCTCAGCTTATAATTTGCTTATAAGTATTTTCTCATACGTATCATTTAGTTTTTGGAAATGATTATTTGCCTTTTCTCATTACAGGAGGTAAGTCGATTACGCAACGGAAGCCGATATAAGATTTTGTTGTATCCTGGTACTCATAATTTCTTGTGCTTGTTTGCAGGAAGTAACCAACATCTTTCCAGCTACCTCCGCGGATCACTTTACGTTTCATGCGGGGAGGATCTGTATCTTTTGCATTCCAACGAATATCCGGATTCATATCATGTTGGAAATTGTATCCACCTTCATAATATAAAGAGGATGTCCATTCAGCAACATTTCCAGACATGTTATATAATCCAAAGTCATTTGGCCAATATGCATCAGCCCTAACAGTGTAAAAACCTCCATCTTCCGGATAATTACCACGACCTGGTTTGAAGTTGGCTAACAAACAACCTTTTCTATTTCTTAGGTAAGGTCCACCCCATGGATAAGGAGATTGTGAACGACCACCACGTGCTGCATATTCCCATTGAGCTTCGGTTGGTAGACGGAAATCAGATTCTGTAATTCTATTTTTAGATTCAAGAAATCCGTTTAAATATTGTGTTCTCCATTCGCAGAAGGCACTGGCTTGTTTCCAGGATACTCCTACAACAGGGTAGTTACCAAATGCAGGATGACTGTAATATTTTTTTGCCATTGGCTCATTGTAAGCGTAGGCGAAATCTCTTACCCAACACAATGAATCCGGATAAATTTGAATATCTTTTTTAACAATGAATTTCGAACGCTGAACGCTGGCATTTTCCCTCCTGGACGCTTCTTTGTAGTCAAAGGTTTCGGAATGATAAATTAATTTAGAAGGATCCAATTCCTTTTTATTAAAAATACGATTGTCCGGCGTAAGAATCATTGCATCAATTTTCTCCATGGTAGCTTTGTCACCCCATTTAATTGTTTTCGCTTTTTTCCAGTCGATGTATTCGTTACCATCCGGAGCTTGTTTAATGAATCCCATTTGCTTGGCAGCAATGGAATCTCTTACCCAATTGGTAAACTGACGAAACTCGTTGTTTGTAATTTCAGTGGCATCCATCCAAAAGCCACTAATAGATACCTGCTTGTTACGGGCAGTGTAGGCATAGTTCACATCCTCATCGCTGGGACCCATATGAAAGGTTCCAGGTGGAATGTAAACCATTCCAGGAGGTTTGGGAAGACTCCAACTTTTGGCAGGTGCAACTCCATACAACTGGCCGTCATTAGGTAAGTCTTGACCTTTTTTACTTTTGCCTAACATTTTACAGCCAGACAGAGATGTAATAGCCACTACGGCTATAATAGTTAATGAACTGTTCTTCATTGTTTTAACTTTGAGGGTATGGCAAATGTAATGATTATTTTGAATTATGCTCTTCTCGTTACACTTTGCACTATCATTTTATTATAATGTTTAATAGCACAAGATTAAAAACGCACAACAAACCATTATATTGTGCCTTTAGGTTGTTATTTTATTAGTATTGTCAATCTCTTTAATTAATAATTGAGTATCTGAAAACGGTGCTGAACAAGCATAGTTTTTACACAGGTAAATCAATGCAGGTTTAGCTTCTGGCTTATTTGCCAATAACGGGTATTTCATGTTTTCAGTTGCCCCGGACATGACAATTATGTTGGGAATAAAGTTTAACAATACATTACTGGTTATTGCCAAATGATCAATTCCTATTACTGTTATTTCATTCATTCCAACTTTTTGTTGAAGCAACAATGAGGCCCAAATTCCAAATGAACCGGGATATTTAATGATTTGCGATGAAAGTATTTCCAACATTTTAGTTGCACGAACGCTCCAATCTGACTTATCAAAAATAACTGCCAATTGAAATAAATTTTCAGCCATGACTGCATTACCGGAAGGAGTAGCTCCATCGTATATCTCCTTTTTTCTTACTATAATATCTTTCTGATCCAAACTGGTAAAATAGAAAAACAGATCATTTTCATCGCTGAAATGCTGAATTACGTAATCACAATAATCATATGCCGATTCCAGATATACATCATTCAAAGTTGCCTTGTACAACTGAATAGAAGCTGCAATCAGGTATGCATAATCATCTAGAAAAGCGGGATATTTTGCAATACCATTTTTGTATGTATGCATTAAATCCAGATTTGCCCGTCCGGGTTTGAATTTGTTTACTATAAAATCAAAGTTATTTACGGCCAACTTTTTATACGACTCATTCTGAAGAACAATACCTGCCTTTGCAACGGCCCGTAACATTAATGCATTCCATCCCAGAATAATTTTATCATCTAACGCAGGCTTTACCCGGGTATCCCGCTGCGTTGATAATCTGCGAAGGCATCGATCGATCACTTGCAAAAACTGATCCGTTTGAATATCCCTGTCTTTTAAGAAATCTTCTATCGGCCTTAATATTCTTAAGATATTTTTGGCCTCCCAGTTTCCTTCTGCTGAAATATCAAAGAATTCACAAAACAGTAGGGTATCATTACCCAATAGCTTTTCAATTTCATCTTTTGACCACACATAATATTTCCCCTCTTCACCTTCGCTATCAGCATCTAATGCTGCATAAAACCCACCTTTCTTATCCAATAATTCATTATTAACGAACAATATTGTTTTGTGTATGGCCTCTTCGTATTTTCTATCTGCTGTTATTTGGTAGGCATCACACAGGATATTGATGAGCAAAGCATTGTCGTATAGCATTTTCTCGAAATGCGGCGCAAGCCATTCATTGTCGGTACTATAACGGGCAAGTCCACCACCTACATGATCATAAATCCCGCCGGTCAACATCTTATCAATTGAAAGCAATGCCTGTTGCAAAGCCTCTTTATTTCCCGTAAAATAATGATACTGTAACAGAAACTGGATGGTGAAGGTTTGCGGAAATTTAGGTGCTTTTCCAAAACCGCCCCACTGTGTATCCGCCGTTTTCATAATTGCCGAAAACATTGATTCACATTGTTCCTTTGTAATGATGGGTTCGCCATCATTTATCAAAAGGCTGCCTTCTTTAATACTGAAATTATTTGATTGCTTAAGATGATCAGTCAGGTTCTCCGCCTGGGATTCTATTTCATTGCTGCGGTCTTTCCATGCAGTTGAAATACCTTGTAAAACATCCGTCCACGATGACCGGTTAAATGCTTTCACAGGCGGAAAATAGGTGCCTCCAAAAAAAGGCTTTGCCTCGGGTGTTAAAAACACATTTAGCGGCCATCCCCCACTACCACTTATTGCCTGAACCGCATCCATATAGATATGGTCCAGATCGGGGCGTTCTTCCCGGTCGATCTTGATATTGATAAATGAATCATTCATCAACTGGGCTACTGATTCACTCTCAAAACTTTCCCTTTCCATTACATGGCACCAATGGCAAGCGGAATATCCTATACTGACCAGAATTACTTTGTTCTCTGTCTTCGCCCTTGCAAGCGCATCTTCGCCCCATGCATACCAATCAACCGGATTATGGGCATGCTGCAGCAGGTATGGGCTGGTTTCATTTATTAAACGATTTGTGAACTTATGCTGCATAACCTTCCTGACAGTTTTATCTGTTTGTTTAAAATAAAAATGACTGACTAATCCTCAAAATTTATCCATAGATAAAAGTTAAGAATACATCAACTTGATAACCGGTAAATGAAATACGAGAATTTAAAAGGAGAAGTTTATTCGATAGTGATTTTCTTTAACCCAATTTGAATGGGATTGGGTGAGTTTTATTTTTTCTTTAATGAAGTGAGGTACAATTCAAGGGCACTTACCATGCTGGGTGCTTGTGGCTGGGGTGCTTTTATATGAAGCGTAAGACCGGCATCTTCTGCAGCCTTAAATGTGTTTGCACCAAATACGCCTATTCTGGTTCCATTTTGTTTGAATTCTGGAAAATTTTCAAGCAAACTTTTTACACCACCAGGTGTAAATAAACAAATCACATCAAAGTTTTTAGCTATTATTTCCTTAATATCGTTGCTTACAATCCTGTATAACACGGGTGTTGCATATTCGCAATTGTGATCCCTCAGCCAGTTGGTAATTTCGCTATCAAATGATTCTGAACAGGGATAAAGGAATTTCTCGTTGTCTTTATGCTTATTGATTACATCAAATAAACTCTTATTGGTACCATCGGCTCCATAGAATACTTTCCGTTTTCGGTATAAAATAAACTTCTGAAGATAAAGTGCTATCGCTTCTGTAATACAGAAATACTTGGTATCCTGTGATATATTGGTTTTCAATTCATCGCATGCCCTGAAGAAATTATCAATCGCATGCCTGCTGGTGAAGATGATTGCAGTATAGTTTGTGATTTCAATTTTTTGTTTACGAAATTCTTTTGCGGGAATACTATCTACAACAATGAATGGAAAAAAGTGTAACTCTATATTATGCTTCTTTGCCAGATCGAAATAGGGAGATCGATCACCTTCTGGCTTTGGCTGAGTAATTAGTACTTTTTTTACCACGTTATCTTTTGATGCTGGGTTTGTTTCGCCGTTATTAACCATATCGGATACATTATTATTACTGGCTGAACAAAGTTAAAGATTTTTACTTAATAAAAGTATCAAGCCCTTGTATATCAATAAAACAGGGACTATTTCAATTCCCGCTACATACAAAAAAAAATGGACTCCATTTATTTTCAACTGATTTTGCAGCAATCCGTAAGACCGAAAAAAACGCAATAAGAACATTAAGCCTATCAATAATAAAGAGATAATAACAGATACGGTAACCAAAGTGGGGTTTGAAAAGGCAATAATCACTGTAAATGGGATTAACAGTATGCCCAAAATCTTATTGATCAGAAAAATAATAAACACATACGTATTTGTAATGTCTTTATATCCGGTTAGCCAGCCCGTAAATTTCAGGCTAATAAATTTGATCAGGTAGATAATACCCAAACTGAGGGTACAATAAAATACCATCACCCAAAAACGTTGGGGAAGTATCCAGTTATAATACCGCAATAAAAAATAAACATATACACCTCCGCTCAATACAAACAGAATATTAAAAAGAAGAGAAGGTAGTTTGGCCTGCAAAAGTTGATCCGTTAACTGGCTCTGCCTAAGCGAAGCATTAAAAAATACCCTGAATAAATTATTAAAGTACCGGGTATAGAAAAAACGAAAAAAGCCAAGGATAGCGGCGATCGATGCAAGTAAATAAAAAAAGCTCTCCTGGGAACTGCGGCTTTTAACTTTATTTACCATTGCTACAGGTTGACCATCCCAATGAAGGAATTGATTTTCCTTCAGTAATTTTTGGAACGTATTTGAATATGAAACGGACTGGTGAATGATCGTATCTTTTTTAACGGTGCTATCTGTTTTTAAAAGTAAGGTATCAGAAAGTGTTGATAAAGCAGTATCATTTTTTAAAGTGGAATCTCTCTTTGGCGAAATGCTATCGGGCTGCTGAGCGAAGAGCAAAACAGGCAACAGAAAAAGAAGTAGAAAAGATAATACCTGTTTCAACATTATTAAATTAAGCCGCAAAATTAAAATGATTTTACCTAGAAAAAATTAATATACCCAAAATGTATTTTTGCTGCCTGCCTTAGGTCGAGCTTTAAATCATTTCGTTTGCCTACGGCAAAACTCATATTCAACAGTCCTGCTTTAGTTTCAAACACCAGCCCCAAACCTGCACTAATAAAGCTGTTACTTACATTGATATCCTGGTATTTATTTTTTGCCCAGCCAGCATCCATAAACGTGAATAGATATGAATTTAACCCAACGAGGTTGCGAAACTCTATCGTTAGCACACCATACCTGGTGGCATAAATACTTTCCTCATCAAAACCCCGCAACAATTTGTATCCGCCAATTTGGAACAATTCGTTTCTAAAAACACTTTGGCTGCTAAATACCCCACCATTAAAAGCTGTTTTCAACGCACTTCCTTTTCCTACTGAAAAATAATGTGCTGCCGTTAGTTTAGCCCTTAGCTGGTAGGACTTCAGTTTGATTGAATCGTATAAAGTAGTAAAATCAAAAGATGGATCCGTTAAATTGAGTATTTCATTATTGGGGCTAATCGTTTTTATCCCGACTGAACTGATCAGTCTTAATTCATTGCCCGATCTTGGGTTAAACCGGTAGTTGGTGGAATTTAACTCATAATCCAACCCGATATTTACGGCCCTCACATCTATATTAGGAGGAAGCTCCCTGTTTGCTTTTACCAAATTGGTATCCACTCCCGAAGCCAGCAAAATGCTACTTTGGTTTTGGATAAATATTTTACCCGATTGATTGGCAGATAACAGGTATTGAATACCCAATTGTGCATTCAACTGTAAAAATGTAGAATCCTTTTTGAAAAGATCAAAGGTGAAATCAAGGCCAAATGCCGATTTGAAAATATAGGGCTGCTGATACCCCAGGTTTAACCGGGGCGAACTTATCTGCAATTGTTGCCAGTTTAGTAGAATCGTTTCGCCATTGCCCAATGCGTTTCGCAAATTCAAATTAACATCACCGGTAAATTGTAATTTATTTGTTTGACTATTGGCAGGTAAAACACCCAACAGAAAATTAATCTGGCTACTTTTTTTAGGCAGCAGGTATACATCCAATACGGAACCGGAACCTAACATCAACAATTCCGATGGCTGCTGTTCCTGCAAATAGGGTAATTCTAAAAAACGTTTACTTACCTGGTCGAGCTTTTCCTTGTTATAAATACTTCCGTTGGGAATACTTAAGTATCGTTGCAAAAAACTATTAGAAATTTTCACTTTACCCTTCACACGGATACTGTCGATATGGTACAACGGACCTTTTATTACTTTTAAAGTGGCCTTCATTGTATCGGACGTTTGCTGAATGCTATCGAGTAATACACCTGCAAAGGGATAACCATTTTTTTCATAATAATTTAAAATACGCTCTTTGATCAATTGCAACTGCACAATATTAACCGGCTTATTTAAATATCCCTTTTCAGTAAACCCACTCATATCCAACGCTCTCTTTTCTATTCCGGCAGTACGCAATTGCACCAGCACTTGTTGTGATCCCAGGAATAAATGCATGCTGGCAAAAGTAGAATCATAAAAAACTGAATCAACCGAAGCTGCCGGGTAACCTTTGCTATTTAGTAACCCGGGAAGTTTATTTACATAATCTAAACATTGTGCCTGGCCGGCAAAGGAGGTTTGCAGTTTTAATGGCTGCGAATTAAAGGAGCTATCTTTGCCCACATAATTTATTTTAAGTAGGTATTTACCGGAAGGCGGTTGCTGAGCGTAAACATTGGACGAATGACAAACTACAATTAGCATTGTAGCAAAAGATAAAAAGTGAAAAATAGTTTTAATAGTTGTCATTCCTGCAATCAAATCTAAAGTCTAAAATTGTAAATCAAAAATCTTTGTCAGGCATTTATATTCATATTCCGTTTTGCAAGCAGGCTTGTCATTATTGCAATTTCCATTTTTCCACATCGCTTCAATTAAAAGATGAGCTGATAGCTGCACTGGTAAAAGAAATTCAACTTACTCCGGGCAATACCGGAAATCCCGGTAAAGAGTTATGTGAAACCATTTACTTTGGTGGCGGCACACCCAGCATTTTATCAATAGATGATCTGCGGATGATTATGGATGCATTACACAACAAATTTCTAATTGCACCGGATGCTGAAATTACATTGGAAGCAAACCCGGATGATATCACAGCCGCTAAATTACAACTATGGAAGCAGGCCGGAATCAACCGGTTCAGCGTAGGCATTCAATCATTCTTAGAAAGTGAATTGCTATGGATGAACAGGGCGCATACTGCAGCCGATTCCATGCGATGCATTGATGAAATTAAAGAAGCCGGTTTTACCAACTATTCGATTGATCTTATTTATGGCTCTCCGCTATTGAGTGATGAAGACTGGATGAAAAATGTGCAAACGGTTATTGAAAAAAACATACCGCATATCTCCTGTTATGCCTTAACGGTAGAACCTAAAACAGCGCTTGATAAAATGATTGCACAACATAAAAAACAACCTGTGGATGCGGAAAAGCAGGCAAACCAGTTTCTTTTACTGATGGATTGGATGGAGCAGGCTGGTTACGAGCACTATGAAATTAGCAATTATGCTAAATCCGGCATGCGGAGCAGGCATAACAGCAGCTACTGGCAGGGAAAACACTATTATGGATTTGGTCCCTCTGCGCATGCTTATGACGGCAAAACCAGGAAATGGAATATCGCCAATAATGCCTTGTACATTCAGTCATTAAAACAAAACACGATCCCTTTTGAAGAAGAACTGCTTACGGACACACAGCGATTGAACGAATACATCATGACCGCTCTGCGCACTCTAGAAGGTCTTGACCTGGAAGTTGTGAGTAACGGTTTTGGAAAAAAATTTAGCGACGAACTTCGAATATCAGGTAATAAATATGTTCGAACAAATAGGCTGGAAAATAAAGGTGACAGATTTATTTTAACAAAAGAAGGGAAATTGTTTGCAGACGGAATAGCAGCAGATTTATTTTTTGAGTGAAAGGCAATTTTACTTTTTTATAAAATTTTAGCAGTTTTTTAGGTGCCCCCTATTATATCAATGCTCCTTCAATTTTTTTAAACCCTTCGGCCGGGGGAAGATGTTCCCATAAAATACGATATACCGTTTCAGAAATGGGCATCTCTGCAAGAATGGTTTGATTGATATGAAACATACATTTGCTGGCATTATATCCTTCTGCTACCATGCTCATTTCAAGTTGGGCAGACTGCACGGAATATCCTTTCCCTATCATGTTGCCAAAGGTCCTGTTGCGGCTGTATAGTGAGTAGCAGGTAACCAATAAGTCGCCCAGATAAACGGAAGCTGCATAATTGTTGGAACGATGCTCGTTAGAAGATGGCAAAGTATCCACATGGCCTACTTCAATATTTTTGATACCGGCTTTCTTTAGGAAGCCAGCCATTTCATCTGCGCTATTGGCTATCAGCACACTTAAAAAATTATCTCCATAATCAAGACCGTGCGCCATACCTGCTCCTACTGCATAGATATTTTTTAATACCGCGGCAAACTGCACTCCATAGATATCATCATTCTCAACTGTATTGAGATAATCTGTTTTAAAATGTCTGGCAATTTCATGCGTTGCTTCCTCATTAATACCTGAAAATGTGAGGTAGGATAATTTTTCAGCAGCAACTTCTTCTGCATGGCATGGCCCCAGTACAGCAAAATAATCTTCCAACGGAAAATCAAATTCATTCTTTAAAAAATCATTCAGTAACAAATTTTGCTCAGGCAAAATGCCTTTGATGGCACTAATTATTTTTTTGCCTGTGAAAATATTTTTGTCCAATGCCAACAGCGTTTGAGCGGCAAAGGCGGAGGGGATGGCAATTATGATTGCATCCGAATTGCGGATCACTTCAACCGGATCTGTAGTAAGTTTTAATTGATTGGGATTAAAATAGGCCGTACTCAAATAATGAGGATTATGGCGGCGGGATATGATTTGGTCAATTGCCTTCTGGCTTCGGTTCCACCAATAAATTGTTTGACCATTGTCAGTCAATATTTTTGCAATTGCTGTTCCCCAACTTCCGCTTCCTAATATTCCAAAAGTCATATTGCGCTATTCGATGTTAATATTTGAAAGGCTCCTCGCTTACTAGATTGGTTTTATGGGACCTAACATCCTATAGAATATAATTAACTGATGCCTTTACAAAATGCCTACAAACCTAATTTATCAACTGCCAATTGTGCTGCAATCTGGCTGGCATCTTTTTTATTGTAGCCTTTTCCTTCAGCTACCAGTTCGCCGTCAACAGTAGCGCCAATAGTAAATAACCGTCTTCCGTTTTCAAATTTCTCGTTCAACGTTTCAAACTCCAGCGACTTGCCGTTTTTATTTGCCCAGCCGTATAATTTATTCTTGATATTTATCTCAATCCCTTCCAGGTCATCCATAAACATATGGGTAGAGATGATGTATTTTTCTACCCACTTTTGGGTTTTACTATATCCTTTATCCAGGAATACCGCACCTATCAAAGCCTCAAGTGTATTACCAAATATCTGTGAAATTTTAAGTGAGCTATCATGTTTATTATAGATCGTAATTTTCTTTAGCCCCATCTTTACCCCAATATCGTTGAGCTGCTGGCGGTTTACCATCTTGCTTCTCATCTCGGTTAAAAACCCTTCTCCTTTATATGGATATTTCATAAAAAGGTAATTGGCAACAACGGTGCTAAGTACCGCATCACCTAAAAATTCAAGCCGTTCATTGTTTTCATCGGCACCCTCTCTTACCGATCGATGGCTCAAAGCTGTTCTGTAAAGGTTGAGTTCTCCGGGAGTAAAACCCAGCACGTTGCTGAGTTGCTTTTTAAACTCCTTCTTTTTGATATCACCGCTTATTAAGTCTTTTAGGAACTGCAAAATTGATTTGTATGTTTTATCGAAATTACTGCTATTTGATGCAATGAAAAAATTTAAAAGCAATACTTAAATGTGTAAATGTGGTAACCTATTAGCGCACCTATTTACAAAATTATAAAACTGAAAATTATTGAAAAGCCCACTCACGCTCAATAACATCCATGCTAATAAAGCAGCCTTTAAACAAGGCAAATAATTTAAATTGAAAGACTGGTGTAGGTTTAAACTAAGGTTTGTATTTTTTTACAATCACAGAAGCATTGTGTCCGCCAAAACCAAAAGTGTTGCTAAGTGCAGCATTTACGGTGCGATGTTGCGCCTTGTTAAATGTAAAATTCAATTTCGGATCCAGGTTTGGATCGTCGGTGTAGTGATTGATCGTTGGTGGAATAATATCCTTCGTTACCGCCAGAATGCAAGCCAGTGCTTCAATAGCACCTGCGGCTCCAAGGCTGTGCCCTGTCATGCTTTTAGTGGAGCTGATATTTAAGTTGTAGGCATGATCGCCAAAAACATTGAGTATTGCTTTTGTTTCTGCGATATCTCCTAAGGGAGTAGAAGTACCATGCACATTGATATAATCAATGTCCTCAGGATTCATACCGGCATCTTTTAATGCAGTACGCATTACATTTTGAGCTCCCAACCCATCGGGATGTGGAGCTGTGATATGGTGTGCATCTGCAGAAGCACCGCCGCCGGCTATTTCGCAATAAATTTTTGCACCTCTTGCCAATGCATGTTCCAGGCTCTCAAGGATAATAACTCCGGCACCTTCTCCCACAACAAAACCGTCACGGTCTTTATCAAATGGGCGACTGGCTGTTTTAGGGTCATCATTTCTTTCGCTCAACGCTTTCATGGCATTAAAGCCACCCACACCTGCTGCACTGATAACGGCCTCACTTCCTCCCGATATAATTACATCAGCCCTTCCCAAACGTATGTTGTCGAAGGCTTCAATAAGAGCATTGGTAGAAGATGCGCACGCACTCACTACGGCATAGTTTGGCCCTCTGAATCCATGACGGATGGATATTTGCCCTGCGGCAATATCTAATATCATTTTCGGGATAAAAAAGGGATTGAAACGTGGAGTACCATCACCGGAAGCGAAGTTGACTACTTCTTCCTGAAAGGTAATTAAACCGCCGATGCCACTGGCAAAAATTACGCCTACCCTGTCTACATCAACATTGTCTTTGGTAATGCCTGCATCTTTTACAGCTTCATCACTGGCAATTAATGCAAATTGGGTAAACCGATCTATTTTACGGGCTTCTTTCCGGTCTAAGTAAAGCGTGGGATCAAAATCTTTAACCTCGCAGGCAAACCTGGTCTTAAATTTAGAAGCGTCAAATTGTTTGATAAAATCACAGCCATTTACGCCATCAGCCAACCCTTGCCAATATTCTGCAACGGTATTTCCCAATGGGGTAAGGGCTCCCAAACCGGTAACAACTACTCTCTTTAAATCCATAAAATTTGCCTGCGATGATTAAAACAGATGATGACTACTTAGCGTGTTCTTCAAGGTAAGTAACGGCCTGACCAACGGTAGTGATGGTTTCAGCTTGTTCATCAGGGATAGAAATGTTGAATTCCTTTTCAAATTCCATAATAAGTTCTACGGTGTCCAAGCTATCGGCACCTAAATCATTTGTGAAAGAAGCTTCCGGAGTAACCTCGGCTTCATCTACACCTAATTTGTCAACAATTATTTTCTTTACTCTTGTTGCAATGTCTGACATAATTATAATATTTAGTTAATCAGGTGCAAAAATATACTTTTTGAGATAAATACAAAGAAATATAAGTTGTAATGAAATTAATTCCAAAATCGGGTAAAAAAGCGCTCTGGTAAACTCATTCCTTCCGCACTTTTTGCTTACAATATATAGATGCTGCAGAGCCCGACCCGATTCGTTTCAATTTTTTTAAATCGCAATTTTGCCAGTTTATCATCTGTTGCAGAATCCGTATTTCGCCTTTCCTCTTCTACCTTATTAAATCCGGATGAACAGATGAAAATATGTATTCAATTTTCTTCGAGCGGCGGCTGAAAACGCTTAAGAAAGTAAGTGGTAAAATAAAAAATACCGGAGGAGAGACCCAGGTTTTCAAATATATATTGTAAAGTCAACACAACACGAGGTTTATCCTGAAGAACCGGATGTATAAAAATAAAAGATGTTGCACTTAAAACGGTAAACAATTATCCATCCCGGAGGATAGAATTAATAACGTCCATTTAGGGTTCAATTTAATTTTCGTCAATGCTGTCTTCAGCTATATTTTGAAAGAAAGATTTTACTATATTGCAGGATGGGGTTAAAACAAATAGACCATGGAAGCAAAGAATACCAGCAAATGGTAAACCTTCGGTACGAAGTAATGCGTAAGCCGCTTGGGCTAACTTTTTCACCAGACGAATTGGCAAAAGAAAAGAATGATATCCTGATAGCTGCATTTGATGATGACGAAATAATGGGATGCTGTGTACTCACGGATACCAGTAACGGCTGCGTAAGGCTTCGTCAAATGGCGGTACAAAAGAATATGCAGGGAAAAGGTATAGGCGAGTCTATCATACGCTTTGCAGAAAATATAGCCAGGGATAAAGGTTTTAAAACCTTAACCATGCATGCCCGTGATACGGCAATTGGCTTTTATGAAAAATATGGATACAAAGTAAAGGGGGAAGAATTTGTAGAAATAAATATCCCTCACCATATCATGGAAAAAAGATTGCGCTAACTACTTGTTGAATTATCCTGCTGTTGAAGTCTTGTAAATCTTTAATAATTTGTCATACAACTTCACTCAGAAATATTACCGTTTTACTTTATTTGCCAGCAGCTTTCTTGCCTCACTTAGCTCATCCTCACTAAAAGATTCTTTCGGTACTATGAAGAAAGAACGGGCATTAAAATACAAGTGAAAAAAATGCGGACTTTCCATAGTGGTACTAAAATCGGTCCATGGCCAGCTGCGACTTCCCCTTTCGTTTTCAATTGTAAATTCCTCCTTCCCAAAAGTTGCTTTAAACCGGTCTTTAAATGTGGCCGATTTTTTATAAATGGTTACCGGCAACAAGTACCAAAAAGTAATCATCAGCCCAAACCACAATATCGAACTGACCAAAAACGCCATCGGAGAAATCTTCTTTACAAAAAACAAAAATGCCGATACGATGGCAAATACATTTACCAGTATCATCATTATTTTAATTTCTCGCCTGCTGATAAAATGATACCGCAATGCCTGGATAACTTTGCCTTTGTTGTATGTGAAAAACTGTGAGGTCATGCTGCAAATATAATGGATTCCACACACCAGATGCCCTGCTTTTAAGCCTGGTGGAATTATTGATCCTGCCAATATTTACATCACAATACAGGAAAAGATTTTAAAAGATTTACTTTTGAAACCATGTTCAAAATTTCCTTTAACCATTTCAGTCTTTGCCCCGGATACCACATAGTTTTCCTTTTGTCTTTCCTTACAACCGGACTATTTTCCTGTAATGAAGAAGTAAAAGTTAACAACGTTGAGCGATCCTTTTATTATTGGAAATCGGTTGTAAAACCTACTGACTTTGAGTTGAAATGCCTTGATTCATTAAGTGTGCAAACCATTTACCTCCATTTTTTTGATGTGGATTGGGATCCAACTTCCAGCCAGGCTATTCCCGTAGCAAAAATGCAAGCTTCCGATAAACGACTATTCCAACAGTTCAATATCATCCCTACGGTTTTTATTACCAATGAATGTATCCAACAAATTGATTCATTACAAAGCATCGCTTTGGCAGGTAAAATAAATGGATTGATCACAGACTTATGCCAGGTAAATAAAATCAAGCCAGTAAAAGAAATACAGATTGATTGTGATTGGACGGTATCTACTGCCAACAAATACTTCCTGTTACTAAATACGCTCCATCAACTGAGCCAAAACAATCTTTCCGCCACCATCCGTTTACACCAAATAAAATTCTTCTCCAAAACTGGCGTACCTCCTGTAAAAAGGGGCTTACTGATGTGTTATAATATGGGTAACTTAAAAAATCCGGCAACAAAAAATTCCATTATTGAAACCAATGAATTAAAAAAATATACTGCCAATCTTTCCAACTATCCCTTGCCACTGGATATCGCATTCCCTTTGTTTGGGTGGAAGGTTTTATTCAGGGACAATATTTATAAAGGGTTGATTGAAAATTTACCGGACGATATTTTGACCCCCGCTTTTTCCACCCAAAAAAATGGCAAGATCGAAATATTAAAAGACACCTTACTTGCGGGCTACGATTTAAAAAAAGGAGATAAATTTCGCTCTGAGGAAAGTGATATTGCAACCATCATTGATGCAGCAAAAGAAGTAAACTTACATCTTAAAAATACCCAACGCAGGGTATCCTTGTACCATCTTGATTCTGTAACTTTAAAAAAATACACCACCCATGATTTGGAAAGCATTTATAACAGTTTGCATTAGTACTGTAATTGTTTCATTTCCTCAAAACATAATTGGTTGCGGCCCGGATGCTGACCCTTACGATTATTACACTTCTTTTTTTCACCAGAATTTGCCTGAAGCAAATGGCTACCGTCCATTTTATTATACGGGTTTAAATTTTCTGTATGATGAGAATGAGCCCGTTGAAATAAGCGATTTGCTGGCCCGGGAATGGGCAGGATATTGCGGCGTGCCGGTTACCGATGCCGACGCAAAAAATTTTGTAACTAAATTGGAAAGAAAGGATCTGGTTAATTTATACAGCAATATCGAAAAAAAATCATCCGTAATTATTCCCGATTCAGTTATGCGTAACAGTATGGCGAATTATTTTTCAACAACAAAAGACCTGGAAGCACTGGGTTATTTGTTATATGCCAAACAACTGGAGCCATATGTATCAGGCAACAGCGATGCCTGGGAAGCACCAGAAAGAGACAGCATAAAAATGGCGAAGCTGATTAAAAATGGTCAGCAATTATACAGCGCTGCTAAAACGCCCTTTTTTAAACTAAGATATGCCTACCAGGTTATACGGCTTGCACATTATAGCGGGCGATACACCGATGCAATCCGGTTTTACGATGACTATGTTTCCGGAAATACAACCAACAGTGTATTGCAACCGCTCAGCCTTGCGTTGAAAGGTGGCGCACTTTTTAGAACCGGCAAAACAAAAGAGGCTGCCTATATTTTCAGCAAGGCTTTTAGTTCATCTACTGCAAAAAGGGTTTCTAATTATTTAGGGTTTAAATGGAGTATCAATACTGAAACAGATAGAAAAGAATACCTGGCTTATTGCAAAACAAATGACGAAAAAGCAGCGATGCTTGCGTTGTTTGCAATGGGTGGTTCAGATAATGAATTAGCTACAATGAAATCAATTTACCAGTT